>Ga0209694_1000075_pt1 | contig 179723 bp, 182 predicted proteins | sample GluameincwithD2O_FD_187499 | JGI IMG/M metagenome (GOLD analysis project Ga0209694, IMG submission 187499) | Mouse cecum microbial communities from Vienna, Austria - Glucosamine amended microcosms incubated with D2O (SPAdes) (version 2) | ecosystem: Host-associated > Mammals > Digestive system... | reverse complement strand
TGAGAAAATCATATTCATGTGGTCTTTGAAAATTTAATATAACTAATAGGGAAATCTTGAATTACTTGTTTATATTACATAGTTGCTTTTCCAAAGTATAGAAATAGTTGGTTTGGTCTGTTAATCAAGGTGCTAGGTACAGCTGCACTAAATGGTGGTAGCTTTGCAGCTACAATCGATGGACTAGAGGCAGGTACTTATCGCTTAAAAACAGAAAATTCTTTGAAAATTACAGTTTTCACTTTATATGAATATAATCAAACAATAGAGGTTGCTGTAAAATTTGAAACGTTTAATGGAAGTGTAATTCAAGATGCGATTGTACCAAAGTGGTCTACACTTACAAAGCCAGAAGATCCTACAAAGGATGGCTATGTATTTAAAGGCTGGTTTATCGATGAGGCCTGTGAAACCATCTTTGATTTTAATTCTAAGTTAGATAGTGATATAATACTATATGCAAAATGGGAAGAAAAGCCATTAGATCCATCGTTACCAATTTATGGTGTAACCTATGAAACAAATGGAGGCAGTACAATTCCAACTAAAAATGTAAATGAGGGTGGAAAGGTAGCAGCTCCAACAAATCCAGTAAGGGAAGGGTATTTCTTTATTGGTTGGTATGATGATCCTAATTTTGAACAGGAGCATAATTTTGAACTACCTATCATGGATAACATAACGATCTATGCTAGATGGGAAGAAAAGCCTATTTATATAACCTTTGAAAATACAAGTTTAGATATTTTAGAGATTAAAAAAGGAATCAAGGTACCTAAGCCTTTAGAGAATCCAACTAAGCCTAACTTTATTTTTGCTGGCTGGTATAAGGATAATACCTTCCAAGAGGAATTTGATTTTGATACTCCACTTTATGTAGATACACAAATTTATGCAAAATGGGAAAAGGATCCAGATGCTTCTGATTACATAGAGGCGGGCCCTGGTCAAATATTAGAAAAGGGTGCAGTTGAGCTTGTAAGAGCAGTAGGTCAAGTAGAAGGAGCATATATTACCTTTAGACCTTATGCAGGAGCAACCGATTATACGATTACTTTGAGAAATACGAATAATACGACTTCAAAGATTTTAGATGAAAACTATATGTATATTCGTACTATGAATGATGGCATCTTGCGAGCAGATATTTTAGGTCTTCCTGCTGGAAGATATGAAGCTATTGTATATCCAAAGGGAGATGAAAATGCTAAGGGCTCCAGCTGTATGTTTACTGTTGGGGAATATGATCGCTCAGGCTATGCACATTTCAATTATACTGAGGGTGTTGGAGCCTATGATGATACAGGAGCGTTAAAGAAAAATGCTATTGTACTTTGGGTTACAGATGAGAATAAAAATACAATTTCATTAACCTATAAGGGAACAACAGTTGTTGGTATAGGAAATATTTTAAATTCTGTAGGTGAAGATGTTGGTGGTGGTGTTACCTCTAAGGGAGGTAAAGCAAATACGAACCAGGGGATAATGAAAAAGCTTGCAGAAGATAATATTCCTTTAGTTGTTCGCTTTATAGGAACAGTTTCTAATACGGGACTTTATAAAAAAGCTGCCTTTGCAGCAGCAAGTAAGCCTAAAATTGATGGCTTGACAATATACGATTCCCTAGACTGGGGTGGCTCCATTGGCGATAATGGACATATGGCACGTATAAAGTCAGGAAAGGATGTTACTTTAGAGGGTGTTGGAGAAAATGCTGTTATTGATGGCTGGGGCTTCCACTATATGGCTGAAAGCTCAGCACCAGATTTAGGAAAGAGCTTTGAGGTTCGTAATTTAACCTTCATTAATACTCCAGAGGATGCAATAGGTATGGAGGGAGTTCAGCTTTCTGCCAATGTAAATTCAATTCTTACGGCAAGTGTAGAAAGATGCTGGATTCATAACAATGAATTCTATGGACCAACCATTACTGATCCTGCTGAATCTGACAAGGGAGAAGGAGATGGCTCTTGTGACTTTAAGAGAGGTCAATATTTTACTTGTAGCTATAATTATTTTGAAGGCTGTCATAAGACAAATCTTGTAGGGTCAGCAGATTCTTCGTTACAATATAACTTGACCTATCATCATAATTATTGGAAGCTTTGTAAGGCTAGAGGGCCTTTAGCGCGTAATGCAAATATTCATATGTATAATAATCTTTTTGAGGAACAGACAGATTATGCTATGAATACGCGAGCAAATTCTTATATTTTCTCTGAATATAATATGTTCTATAAATGTAAGAATGCCCAGGCAGTAGAAGGAGGAGCAATTAAATCCTTTAAGGATTCCTTTGCGACAACATTACAGAACAAAGGCTCTGCAGGTACAATTGTAGAAAATAAGACGGATATCGTACCAAATAGCTGTAAATTCGCTGCTGAAGGTATAGATTATAGTAAATTTGATACAAATCCAATGCAATCCTATATACCATCAGGAGAGTATGTTCTTCAAACTAGTGTTACAGAGGCAAGAAAAGCAATTTATGCCTTTACTGGTGTTAGAAGAGCTCAAAATGTATCTATGATGGATGTAGATATGAGCTATATATCTGTTCTACCTACTGGTGTATCTCCAGTCAATGTAGATACATATCCAACGACTTTAACTCCTGGAAAAATAAGTAAAACGGTCTATGCATTTACAATAAGTCGTTCTGCAACTATTAAAATTTCTTATGGTACTGCAGTAGGTGTCATGGTAAATCAAGCTGGAGAATGCATGCTTACAGGAAGTGGAAGTACTACAGTAAAGGCGGGAACCTATATTGTGCAAGCACAAAATTTCCAGCCAGGAGATAGTAAAGCCTTAACTCTAGGAACATTTAAGGACATGAATATAGATTCTATTGAAATAGTAGAGCATGATGATGGAGCAGAGCTTATTGCAGATTATGATGCAAAGGCTAAAAAAATCCCTTCCACAATTCAGTATACATCTACTTGCTATCAAGCTATTGTAGCTGCAAAGCAGGCCTATGCAGTTATACCAGCAGAGTATAAATCTAAAGTCACAGTTCCATATACAAGCGTAACTACAGCTTGGACAGAATATATTACTTTAGGAAAGATAAAAGTAGAAGAACTAATTCATAGGATTGGTACAGTTACAGAAAATAGTGGCTTTGATATAACCTCTGCAAGAGCAGCCTATACACAGCTGATAAAGGAAGATCCAAATGTACAAATAAATAATTATCAGCTTTTGGTAAATGCTGAAAATGCCTTTAAAGCATATGCAGTGACATCTTGTATTCAGCGGATTGATGAGATTTTAACACCAATAACCCTGGCTTCTAAGGAAAGCATTGAGGCTGCAAGGGCAGAATACAATGCCTTGGGCGAAGAAGAAAAGAAAAAAATTACGAATCTTCAGAAGCTTTTAGACGCTGAAGCTGAATTAAATGAGTTGATGATTGTTGAAAATGTAATTCAATTGATTGCAAATGTTGATACAAGCCATGCAGAATCTATGAAAGAAGCTCTTGCTGCCTATGAAGCGTTGACAGAGGAACAGAAGAGTAAAGTTACAAATGCTGATAGAATATCTTACATTAAAGTTACATTGACAATCGTCTTGATTGATTCTATAGGAACTGTTACTCCATCCTCTAAGCCAGCAATAGATGAAGCTGAGGATATGTATAATCGTTTAAATATAGCAGAACAAGAGCAAGTAACCAATTATACGATATTGATTACAGCTAAGGAAAAATTTGAAGAGCTTATGAACTCTAGAATTGAATGTACCTTTGATGGCGCTCCTTCAGAACCTTCAATTTCGGTAGTAGGAAAATATGGTACTACTGGGGCAACCATAGATGGAACCACCTATAATAAAGGGTTAAAGATGGAATCCTCTACCCTTGTAAGCTTTTCTATAGAAATTTCTAGAACCTTGACGCTTCACGTGACTGCTGGAAAAATTGTAGAGGTAGATGGTGTTGCCTATACAGCAGATTCTAATGGTGTTATCACCCTTCAGTTAGCTGCAGGCTCACATACTATAGCTAAGGGAAAGAAAGGAACAACAAGTACGTTGCTATACGCACTATTCCTACAATAAATAGAAAGTGGATATTTTTTTGGAAATATCCCTTTTTTTGTAAAAAAATAAAGCCCTTAAAAAAGCTTTATTCTGATTTTGGTGTTTTTTTGGCTTTAGCTTTAGGCTTAGAAACAGTTTCCTTTGCTTTAAGACTATCGCGTATTTCTTCAAGTAATACTACAACTGGATCCTTTTGTGGTTCTATTGGAGCTTCCTCCTTAACTTCCTCAACTGCTTCCTCCACTATTGCAGCTTCAGCTAAAGCTTGTGCCTCTTCAGCCTCTTTCTTTTTTCTCATTTCCTCTTCAAAGGCTCTACGCTTTGCACTTAAACTTGCAAAGACCTTCAATATAATAAATAAGGTTAATGCAATAAAGAAGAAGTTCAAAATCGCTTCAATAAATGCACTCCAGTCTATATAATTTAGAACCTTGTAGGATAAACCATTTGGTCCTTTAATCGCATCGGCTGTACCTTCTGGAACGGTTACAGAATTTGGTAATATCGTATAGAGTCCAGATGACATGCCTGGAATATGGGATAATGCCCAATTTACTACTGGCATAAGGATATGCTTATTTAATGTAGTTACTATAGTATTGAAGGCACCACCAACAATAACACCAACAGCCATATCTAAAACGTTCCCTCTTGTAATAAATGCTTTAAATTCCTGTACAAACTTTTTCATGTTCTCCTCCTAGATGTTAGGTTAATTATATGAAAAAAAAGTACCTTTGTAAAGATTTCCTAATGGTTTTTCCTACATTTTCCAAGAATTTATTCTATAGTTATCTACTAAAGATCTCCTTTTTATGTTATAATAAATTGATACCGAAAGAAGTAGACTGCTTAAAAGAGATGTAGGTGAAAGAATGAAAAAAATTGATATTCATATGCATTTGATTCGTGTGGTTTGTGGTTTGGGCTCTGAAGGTGAATTAGCTCCCTTAGGAAAAGGAAAAGCCATTTATGCTAGTGGGAAGGAAATTCAATTATTTCCAGAAATTTATGGAGATATGGGAGTGACTCCAGAGACCTTACTTGAGGTACTCCATGAACATGACGTGGAAATGGGAGTTGTTTTACAAGGAAATTATGCAGGATTTCAAAATCTATATGCCTATGAGGCATCACAAAAATATCCTAAAAGGATACTATCTGCAGGAACCTATGATCCGTTTTTTCGAAATAAAGATAAAATTATCCATCATCTATTTGAGGAGCTTCAAATTAAATTAATTAAAATGGAGGTTTCCAATGGCTCAGGTTTGATGGCAAATCATCCTACTATTGATTTAAATGGATCTGTAATGCATGAGGTTTATCAAATGGCAAATCGTCTAGGCTTATTATTTTTCATTGATATTGGAAGACCAGGAAACAATTGTTATCAAATTGATGCATTAGCTAAAGCTATCGCCTGTTATCCCAATTTAAAATTTGTAATCTGTCATCTTACAGCACCTCAGCACAATCAACTGAGCTTATTAAAGGAAAATATAAGCAGATTGAATTTTCCCAATGTTTATTTTGATATTGCAAGTTTGCCAAATAATACTAAGCAGCCATATCCCTTTTATGAGGCACAGGAATATATTAGAGCAGCAATAGATATCTTAGGAAAAAATAAAATTCTTTGGGGAAGTGATTTTCCAAATGCTATGAATTATTGTACCTACAAGGAAGCATATACCTATATAGAAGAAAGTCAGATCTTTTCCTTAGAAGAAAAGGAATGTATTTTTTATAGGAATGCTAAGCAATTATTAGAGGAATATCGAAAATGAATGGAATTTATGTTCACATTCCCTTTTGTAATTCCATATGCTCCTATTGTGATTTTCCTAAACAGATAGCTAAGGAGGAAACCAAGGAGCTATATCTTAAGCATTTGATTTCTGAAATTCAAAGCTTTAAGGATCTTGAGTGGATAGAAAAAACACAAAGTATTTATATTGGTGGTGGAACACCAAATAGTCTATCTATTATGCAGCTTGAACAGCTTTTTTTAGCCTTAGAACCCTATTTAAAGCATGCCAAGGAAAATACGATAGAAATAAATCCAGAGTTATTAACAGATGAACAAATCGCTCTATTTTTGAAATATAATATTCATCGTATCAGTATAGGTGTTCAGACCTTTAAAACAAATCTTATTGAAACGATTTGTCGCAAGCATACCAAGGCGCTTGTAGTCCAATGTGTAAAAAAATTGAAAAAAGCAGGAATTTCTAATATAAATATTGATATGCTATATGGGCTTCCTAAGCAAACGATGAAGGATTTAAAGTATGATGTGAAGCAATTCCTCAAATTAAAGGTTCCTCATATTTCATATTATAGTCTCATATTAGAAGAGAAAACAATTCTATCCTATCAAATGAAACATGCTCAAATTAATCTGCCTGATGATGATTTAGTGGTGGATATGGCAGATTATTTGACTCAAAAGCTAAAAAAGAGACAGTTTATTCATTATGAAATCAGTAATTATGCAAAAAAAGGCTACGAGTCGATTCATAATTTAGGCTACTGGAATTGTGAAGAATATATTGGCTTTGGTGCAGGAGCTTGTGGATATTATCGCGATATACGATATCAAAATCCTGCCTCTTTAAAGCAATATTATAAGGGTATACAAGAAAAAAGTATGATTACTAAAGAAGAAGCAAAAAAAGAATTTATGATGCTTGGATTGAGAAAATTAGAAGGTGTATCTATTTTAGAGTATTATAAAAAGTTTCAATCTTATCCAAATGATGATTTTGATATAGTTTCTTTGCTTGAAAAGGATTTAATTGAGGAGAAAAACAACTTCATTCGTATTAAAGAGAATAGAATTTGGTTAGGTAATCTTGTTTTTGAAGCATTTGTAGGAGGGGAGTAAATGAAAAAAGTTGAAAAAGAAATTAGCTTTTATGAGTTTTCAGATTTTAAATACCACCTACAAATAGATAAGCGATTAAGTAAAAATACGATTCAAGCGTATATGACAGACTTAGAGCTTTATGGAGAATTCATAAAAAAATATCAGCTGGATGTCAAATTTATTACAGATGTGCAAAAAGAGCATATAGAAAAATATATTGCTTCCTTAAAGAGAGCAGATTTTTCAAAGCAATCTATTGCAAGAAAAATAATCGCTATTAAGGAATTTCATAAATTCTTATGTGCAGAAAAGATTTCTGAAGAAGATCCAGCTAAATTTATAGAGCTACCAAAGGCTTCTAAGCCATTACCTGTTGTTTTAAATAAGGAAGAAATAGCGAAAATGCTAGATTCCATTGAAACAAAGACCCCTTTAGGTCTTAGAAATAAGGCAATGATTGAGACACTTTACGCATCTGGTTTAAGAATTAGTGAGCTAGTTGGCTTGAAAACATCAGATGTACATTTGAGAGAAAAATATATTGTAGTTGTTGGTAAAGGGAATAAAGAACGGATGGTTCCCTTAGGAGAAATGGCGATTTTAGCCTTAAGAAATTATATTGAAAAGGGAAGACCACTTTTGGCTAAGAAGCCAGGAAATATATTATTTTATAATTATCAAGGGAATCCGATTTCTAGACAATCCTTATACAAATATATAGTAAAGCTTGCCACTGAAAATGGTATAACAAAGGAAATTTCGCCTCATACCATTCGTCATAGCTTTGCTACACATCTTTTAGAGGGTGGTACAGATTTAAGAATTGTGCAGGAGCTTTTAGGGCATGAGGATATTTCGACCACGCAAATTTATACACATATTGACCGTTTGAGGCTAAAGGAAATGTATGAGCATACCCATCCTTTAGCGTTAAAAAATAAAAAAGAAGGAGAATAATTTATGTACAAACGTGTATTTTTAGTAGTAATGGACTCTGTAGGCTGTGGAACAGCCCCATTAAGCCATTTATATGGAGATGAGGGTGCAAATACCATAGGTCATATTGCAGAGGCTACAAAGGGCATTTATTTGCCAACTTTAGAATCTTTAGGATATGGGAATATAACACCAATTCTTGGTGTAAAGCCCAATCCTAAACCACTTGCCTATTATGGTAGAGCAGACGAGCTATCTACAGGAAAGGATACGATGACTGGTCATTTTGAAATGGTAGGTATTCATACGACACAGCCATTTAAAACCTTTACAGATACTGGCTTTCCAAAGGAGCTAATCGATCAGCTTGAAAAGGAAACAGGCCACAAGGTTATTGGTAATGTAGCAGCAAGTGGTACAGAAATTTTAAAGGAATTGGGAGAAGAGCATATTAAGACAGGAGCAATGATTGTATATACATCTGCGGATAGTGTACTTCAAATTGCATGTCATGAAACCTACTTTGGCTTAGATGAGCTTTATCGCTGCTGTAAGATAGCTAGAGAGCTTTGTATGGATGAGAAATATAAGGTTGGTCGTATCATCGCAAGACCCTTCCTAGGTGAGGATAAGGATACCTTTAAGCGTACACCAAATCGTCACGATTACGCTTTATCACCAGCACATGAAACAACACTAGATGCTTTAAAAAAAGCTAATTACGATGTCATCTCTATTGGTAAAATAAATGATATTTTTAATACTTGTGGTATCACAGAGGCGCATAAAACGGTCTCAAATCACAATGGAATGGAGATTTTAAATGAGGTTGCTCAAAAGGATTTTACTGGCCTTTGTTTCTTAAATTTGGTTGATTTTGATGCTTTATATGGACATAGAAGAGACCCAAAGGGTTATAAAGAATGCCTAGAGGAATTTGATAGAGATTTAAAAAATTTCCTTCCTTTATTACAAGAAGATGATCTATTAATGATAACTGCAGATCATGGGAATGATCCTACCTGGAGTGGTACTGACCATACAAGAGAGTATGTTCCAATTTTGGTTTATAGCCCTCAGATTGGCTTTGGCAATTTAGGAACAAGAACTACATTTGCAGACTTAGGGCAGACGATTGCTGATAACTTTAATGTTGAAAAGCAAGGAATTGGAGTTAGCTTTTTAAAGGACTTAAAGTGATGGAAAATTTCGTTTATTTTACCCCGACAAAAATCTTTTTTGGCAAGAAAGAAGAAACAAAAATAGGGAGTATTTTAGCCTCCTATGGAGGGACTAAAATTCTATTGCATTATGGGAAAAAATCAGTCGTAAAAAGTGGTCTTTTAGCCAGAGTGAAGCAAAGCCTAGATGAGCATCAAATTTCTTATCTTGAGCTAGCTGGAGTTGAGCCTAATCCAAAGATAACCTTAGTAGAAAAGGGAGTTCAATTGGTCAAAGAAAATGGCATTGATTTTATCCTAGCTATTGGTGGAGGGTCAGTCATAGATTCCGCAAAATCGATTGCTGTTGGTGCTTGTGTTGAGCATTCTCCTTGGCTGTTTTCAACACATGAAAAAACACCAGAAAAAGCTATTCCTGTAGGAGTGATTTTAACACTTGCTGCTAGTGGTTCAGACATGTCAGATTCTTGTGTAATTACCAATGATAAAACTCAAGAAAAACGAGGGTTTAACAGTCCATTAAATCGACCTAAATTTGCCATACTAAATCCTGAACTTACCTACTCAGTTTCCCCCTATCAAACAGCTTGTGGAATTGTAGATATCCTTATGCATACCCTGGAACGTTTTATCTCTCAAACTGCATCTGTAGAGCCTACAGATTCCATAGCATTAGCTCTACTAAAAAGTGTTTATCAAGCGGGAAAAATTGTTATGAAGAATCCAAATGATTATGATGCTAGAGCAACATTATTATGGGCAAATAGTCTATCTCATAATGGGTTAACCTCCTGTGGCAGATCCTTTATTATGTCTGTTCATCAACTGGAGCATGAGGTAAGTGGAATGTTTGATTCTGTGGCACATGGAGCAGGACTCGCTGTATTATGGCCTGCTTGGGCAATGTATGCTTATCCATATGCTAAAGAGCGTTTTAAGAGATTGGTATATGAAGTATTAGAAATACCTGCTTCAGATTCTCTAACAAATGACATAGAAAAAGGGATTCAAAAATTAAAAGAATATTTCCAAGAAATTGGGATGCCAACATCTCTTAAAGAATTAAATATTTCAGAAAGTGACATTAAAAAATTAGCTTTAAACGTAACCTATAATCATACTAGAACATTAAAAGATGTTATAGAAATTGATGAAGAAATGGCTCTAAAAATCTTAAAATTAGCTCTATAAATTTATATTAAAGACAGTCCTTATAAGACTGTTTTTTTTATATGAAAAAATAAATTTCAAATCTAAAGTAGTTTTCAAAACCAGATAATATCGTTTGTGAATAAATCAAAATAATTTATATAACTAGATATAAAAAAATTAAATTATACATAAATAATGTCACATTTAAATGTATTATAAAATTGTAAAAATCATAAGAACATGACCTAGCAAACTGAATTATTAATGTTAAATTGGACGTGTTGGGTAAAAATGAAAGCTTTTATTTAGAGAAATTGAGATGGATAATTATCCAGAGTTTTGTTTCTCGATTTGTAATAATTAAGGCTTAAAAAATTGTCTTAAAAAATAAAAAAATTAAGAACGATAAAAAGCATCTGTGTTTTTGACACATAATATCAAAAAGCCCAAAAAAGCAGTAAATATACATTTTATAACTTATTCACATTTGAATAAAATTTCGCAGAATATCAATGTATTTTAGTGGTTAACATAATATATATTATAGGAAGTTATTTGGGATTTTGAAAATGTATTCTTTTGTATTGAAAAATATATTCACCCTAGTATTTGAGGGCTTTTTTTATTGGATTTTGAACTGAATTATTCAATTAATCATATCCATAAATATACTCTTGGGGTAGATTAACAGTTTTGGCTAAATAAATATAAAAATCGACAACTCAATTTATGGATGATTCTCTGTCTTACTGTCTAATAATCGCATAACAAGCCTTTTCCTCCATTTGATATCTTTCTTGTTATCTTCTGCTTCTTCTACTCTATATTTTCCTATAGAAATATTTCGTTTTGCCTTTCATTAGCATTCTTAAACGTGTCCTGCCAAAAATAAAAAGGAAGATTTCTCTTCCTATTATTTATCCTCTTTAAGAAAATCGAACAAGCTCACTTGGCGGTTTTTCGGATCAAAGGTGTCTTCATGTTGATTGATACGAATCCATGTAGCTGAACGTCCTGTTCCGTTAGGACGAATCTTATTTTCTTTTTTTAGATTTTCTAAAGCTCGGTTAATGGTCGAATCTGATAGATAAGGATTTCTTACTCTGATTTCTTCCTTGGTAAAGATTTCACCCATCTTTAGAATTGAGCTTTCAACACTATCAATTTTTCTAATCCCCTTATCAAAGCTATACGCTGATTCTTTACTTTCAATTTCGTTATAGCCATAAAGCATGAGTTGGATAGTTAGTCGATTGAGAATGGCTGTTTGAGCAAAACCAGTTTCCCAATTGAAGCTAGCAGAGATTAATGCGCTTCTAAATTCTTCTAAATGCTCCATATATAGTTCAAAGAAACTTACATATTTGAATACATTAAATCGTTCTCTAAATAGCAAACAATAGTAGATGAGAAGACACATAAAATCATTTTCCTGATTATAGATTTTTATATTTGAAAGATCAACGTAAAGGTTTGTTGCAAGCTGTGTTCCTTCTACTAAACCACTGCTTAAATGCTTCTTATATAGTCTTAAAAGTTCATCAAATTTATTCCTTAAAGATTCCTTCTTTTTTTCTCTTAAAAGGTTAACCTGTACCTCTATAATTCTAGTCGCATATCCAACCTCTTTTACCCCTCCAAAAATACGTTTGGCTAGGGCTAAAAATTCGTTAGGAGTTAGCTCTAAATTGTTCCCTTCTAATTGGATAATTTTGAATACTTCTTTTAAGTTGTGAAGGATGCGCTCATCATTATTTTTTGGTGCACTATTCTTTTGAATGATGAGTCTTGTTCTGTTTTCTGTAATATCTAAATTTAAAACTTTTGCTGCAAAGAATGTATCTCTTTCAATTGTATCTTTTATTATTGTTTGCATGTCAGATTTAAAGATATCCTCATAATAAAAATCCTTTCCCTTGAAGCGATAAAGCTTTGTTAAATCCATCACTAAATCACTAGGGTAGGAGATCCTTTGCATGTTCTCTAAGCAATACATTTCATCACATCCTAAGCCATAATTTTTAACATCTAAATTATAACAAAAAATGACCGGTAAAACAAGTCTTTTAAAAGAAGAAAAGGACACCGAAGTGTCCTTGTTTAGCATTTATCTTTTGTATAGAAAATAGAGTCTCCAATGAATTCTCTTATAATTGAATTACAAGGAATCCATTTGTCTGAAATATCTGTAAAATATTTTAGGAATTTTACTAAGCGATTTGCCTGAATGAAATAGGGACTATCAGAATTTACAGCCTCTAATAAAGGTAGCGCATGTTTTTTAAGCACGCATAGCTCATAGGATAATTCAGAGTTAAATACAAAATCAGCATTGGATTGATGAGGATAAATCCAACGGAATTCACCTCTTCTTACACTTGGCCACATTTCAAGTGTTTGCTCACAGCTAGAGTTCCTTGTTTCAAAATCTCTAACCATTCTTCGAATAAGTCGAATATCGGAAAGTGAGATTGGATTGTGATCATCAATATGTAATTGAGCTTGAGGAGCAATGTATACACGGAATTTTAGTTCGGTAGGAATGGATGGTGTTAGCTCATCGTTTAAAGCATGGATTCCTTCAATCATGATAGGCTGATGCTTTCCTAATAGAACAGGATCGCCAAAGGTGCGAGTTTGAGTAGCAAAATTATATTTTGGTAACTGAACTTCTTCTCCATTGATAAGCTTATAAATCACTTCATCAAAAAGTTTACGGTCAAGTGCATCTATATGCTCAAAATCAGGCTTTCCATATTCATCTACAGGTGCTAGATGTCCTTGATTGTAAAAATCATCGACACTAATCATTAATGGATCAATGCCTAAGCTCTTTAATTGAATCTTTAATCGATTGGTAAATGTTGTTTTTCCACTAGAGGAAGGTCCTGCTACAGCGATTAATCGAATCGTATCGATATCACGTGCAATTCTTTCTCCTAAAGCGGCCAATTGATTGTTATGTCTTGTTTCACAAATATTAATAAATTCTAAGGCTTTTCCTTGCTCAACGATTTCATTCATTTGTGATATATAGCTTGCTGTTGTAATATTTCCCCAACGATTTGCTTCTCTTAAAGCATTTTGGAAAACCTTCTCATCTACAAAGGAAGGAATTAATCCCTTGTTTTCGGCTCTTGGATACTGAATAATAAAGCCAGGTGCGTACAATCTAAAGCGATATTCTTTAATATACCCTGTAGAAGGAAGCATATATCCAAACATATAGTTCTTGTAATCTCCACATTCATATACATGTACTGTGGCTTCCTTACGATAGGTTAAAATTTTAGCTTTATCCTTATAACCGATTTCGTTATAGTATTGATTTGCCTCTTCTTTTGTAATACTAGAACGCTTAATTGGTAAATCTTCAGCAATAATTTTGTCTAATTCTTCTTTGATTTTATCTAAATCTGCTTGTAAAAATGCATGATTTATATTAGAGATACTAGCAAATATTGATCTAGAAACGCTATAATTAAATATAACTCTAGCTTTAGGGAAAACCCTTTGTACTGCCATAATTACCAAATATCTAAGAGTGGATTGATAAATTGTGACTGCTTCTGTATCGGTTAACGATAAAAGCTCAACTTTACAATCTTTGTCAATAATGTATCCTAGTTCACGAATACGATTGTTGACCTTTGCTGCCTGATACTCATACTTGTTTCCTTCGATTAATTCAGAAACACGAATAGGTTCAGTGCGGGTAATGATTTTGCCATCATATTCAATTTTCATTTTATTTTCTCCTTTCATTTTTCAAATAGTTTGAAAAAGTATATTTAAAAACTTTTAAAAGCATATAAAACAATATAACACATTTCATTATCTAGTTTTAATAATTACTTGTGTTTTCAAATTTATTTTTCTGCTATTCGGTTATCAAATTATAGCATATTCTTAATAAAAATTCCATATAAAAGAAAAAGGATTAAAATTTGTACTAAAAATAGTGCTATTATGAGCAATCGAGATGGGGAAATACCCATAGTATAATAGTTCGATTGCTCATATTCCCTTAGCTATAATTATTTTGCATGCTCAAAAAACGTTAAAATTGTGATTTTAAGACGTTTTATGTGTCTATCGGTAATGAATTAGATTTTGGAATTAAAATGCGTTAGAAAGCCTGTTTTGAGCCTTATTTCCAATGCGGCCATTCTAAAACTAATCTTATTTAATTTTAAAGGATTTTGTAAGTTTTTAAAACTGAAATCTCAAAAAATATATAATTTTGAATTCATTTAATATCTTAAACTATATAACGATATATTCGTTTTATAGTTTAAGGATGTTATAATTGTTATAACTGATATTCAATACTAGATATGTTTCGAAATAAAAATCTCTCCGTAGAGAGACTTCTATTTTATAAGATGATCGCAATAAGGTTATTATGGTTAGAATTCATAATTTTGTCTAGGACATTTTTGATTTTATCCTTAGATCTGTCTGGCAAGCCATGAATTTTAGATTTCATAGAATCATTGACTATATCAGCAAGTTTCTTTCCGAAGAATTCTTTATTCCAAAGTGCTTCTTCGTCTCCATCACTATTTAAGCTTTCCATTAGCATTCTGGATTGATCCTCAGAGCCTATGATAGGAGTAAAGGAAGATTCTAGGTCAACAGCTATCATATGGATACATGATGCCTTTGCTGATAGCTTAACGCCATACATACCATTTTTCTTTACGACCTCAGGTGGAAGTAGGTGCATATCCGCAATTCTAGGAACAGAGACGCCATATCCTGTTTGTTTAGCTTCTAAAATAGCTGAGTTAACCTCTTCATAAATTTCATTTGCTTTTTTAGATTGGTAAAGGTAGCTTATAAAATCTTTCCTTGTTTGACTTTTAGTTCCTAAAAGTAAATCCACTATCTCCTTGTATTTAGAGTCATCTAAATCTAGGACAATACTTGCTTTACCTGTTGAAGCTTCTAAAAGCTCTAGACGAACATCTGAGAACTGATTTGTAAATCTAAGCTCTTTGCAGATGTTAGATACATCCTTGACCTTCTTATATTTCATTTCAACCTCTTGTATGGTTGTCATGATATCCTTTTTCAAAGGGATATCTTCACCAATGGCATCAATATAATCTGGTAAAGAAATTTCTAAATCAGATATAGGAAATTCTTCTAATGCCTTTGCAAGTACAGTATTAGCATCCTCTTTTGTCATATTTGGAGCAGATAAGCAAACGACATTTACCTCATATTTTGCTTCTAAATCCTTAGCAAGAGCCTGAGCTTTCGCATCGTTTGGATCCTTTGTATTCAAAACGATAACAAATGGTTTATTCATTTCCTTCATTTTAGGAATAAGCTTTTCTTCAATTTCTTGGTATTCTCCTCTAGTAAATTCACTAAAGGAACCATCAGAAGTTACATAAATTCCTAAATTAGAATGATTGAATATTACCTTCTCTGTACCTATGGATGCAGCCTCCTGGAATGGAATAGCCTCATTATACCATGGTGTTTTAACAAGTCTTGGCTCCTCTTCTGTTCCAAAGCCTTCTGCAGAAGAAATAATTTCTCCTACACAATCTACAAACCTTACATTCATTACTGTGTTATTCACATTTAATTCAATAGAGGTTGAGGGAATAAATTTGGGCTCTACAGTCATAATCTGCTTGCCCTCTGCCGTTTGTGGTAGTTCATCTAAGATTTTATGTTTCATAAATTCGTCTTCGATGTTTGGTAAAATCAATAATTTAAAAAATGAATTGATTAAAGTTGATTTTCCACTTCTACAGGAACCAACAAATCCAACAAATAAATCACTCTTCATTCTATTTGATAAGCTAATCAATGCCTCATCATTCATATATTTTCCTCCTCGTTAGTCATAGGAAGCATATGAGGAACTTTGTTAAATTATTCCTTATCTATAGAAATCTTTAAAAACTGCGTGTATAATTTTTATATAGTTTTAAGATAAGGAGCTTTATAATGAAAAAATATAAAAAAACATTACAAGAAATTAATATGTGGATAGAGGACTATATAGAAGCTAAGGATATTTCTAGATATGCCTTAAAGGAAAATAGTTCGACAATTTATTTAAATTTATGTGATCAACCCATCTATCAGGAATATAGCGGAAACAAAATTTTACATGAACAAATTATTTCTTATATAGAAAAAGTCTATTCATATACTAGAAAAAATTCTCATCTTCGCATAAAGATATTATTTCCTGAAGAAATGAAAGCAGAGGAGCAACAAAATATAAAAAAAATGCTACAGCTACATTATGCAATTGAATTTCAAGAAATTAATAGAAAAATTTTAAGAACGAATGTAAAGGGGACTATTTCTTTATTTTTAGGCGCTCTATTATTTTTTATCTTTGGCATTTTGGAATGGTATAAGGTAAATTTTATTTTTAAAGGCATCATTGAAATTTTTTCATGGGTATTTATTTGGGAGGCATGTGATTCCTTTGCCTTTACGAATTCAGAGAATCGATTAAGGCGTTTGCGATTACTTAATTTATATCGAGCTTGTCAAAATATTCAGGATTTTTGAGAAAAGATTTCTTTTCTCTTTTTTAGTATAATAAAGAAAAAAAGTCATTCCGAAGAATGACTAAATTTTAATATAGTGCGTATGACCTCATGAGTAAATTGGGAGATAATATATAGTGCGAAATCATACGCAAATATAGGATACACTATTTTCAATGAATTGTAAAGCATTTTTTTTATTTTTTTTCAAATTTTTTAATTTTTTTTGAAAAAATGACAAAATTTAAAGATATTTTGTACTTTTTCCGACATTTTCATAACAATTTTCTTTAAAAACTCTTAAAAAATTTTTATAAGCTATTTTAGATATTTCTTCCTCTGTGAAATTTTGTCTTCTCATTTCATCAAAAAGCTTGGACATCAAAGAGGCATTTTTTAATTGAATATTAGAGTCTATTCCATCAAAATCACTTCCAAGAGCCATGACTTCTACTCCTGCAAGCTTCTTAATATGCTGCATATGCTTAAGTAAGCAAGAAATTGTATTTCTTCCTTCCTTCTCATTATCATCTAAAAAGGCTGCACAAAAATTGAGTCCCATTACACCACCATTTTCCTTTAGCTTTAAAATCATATCATCTGTAAGATTTCTTACATGATTACAAATGGCTCTAGCATTTGAATGACTAGCAACTATAGGCTTTGTAGAAAGCTCAATGCAATCATAAAATCCTTTATCAGATAGATGGGAAACATCAATAATCATACCTAAATGATTCATTTGTGCAACCATTTCTTTTCCATACTCTGTGAGTCCTTCCGTTTCATTTGGAGTGTGAAAGTCTGGTTGCTTAGAAAATTTAAAATTGGGATGTCCTACTCCATTTGGAAAATTCCAATTTAAGCAAATCATTCGTACTCCTAGGCGATAATAGGTACGCAAAAGCTCTAAGCTTCCCTCTGTTACACCACCCTCTTCTATTGTAAGGAGACTAGAAATTTTTCCTTGAAGTCTATTTTTTTCTATATCCTCATAGCAAAGAGCAGGTGCTATATATTCTGCATTTATTTCTAGCTCTCTTGTATAATAATCTATCATTTTTAGACAATCTAAAGCAGGTGTATTTGTTTTTTTGAGAAAAATAAACATCGCAAAGCATTGTAATAAACATTTACTAGATTGCAGATGACTTAAATTAATTTGTAAATCTGCATCTAATAAATGCTTTTTTTGTTTTTGTAATTCTGATATGGTATCACAGTGTAGATCAATGTAGGTCATAATCTTCCTCCGTTACTAGGTATTGTTTAATTTCACATATAAACATCGTATGTAAATCTTGATTCATATAGAACTGTTCTTTTATTTCTTTAGGCATGGTTTCTACTGCTAACTCCATTTGATATAGCTTCTTCATTTTAAAGCAATAGCTTGCTTGTCGGATATAGGCTCCATCATAATCAGGATCATAGGTATAGGCTAATCCACAGGCCTCCACCTTATTTAAATTTTTTCCAGAATGTGTGCCTATAAATTCTATGCTTTCCCTATATGTTTCATCCAAAAAGGATAGAGTCACACTATCACTCTGTTCTAAAAACTGATGCGTATATCTTGATTTTCTTACAAAAAGATAAGCAACATCCTTTCCCCAAAGCTCTCCAAAGCCTCCCCAAGAGACAGTTAAGGAGTTAAAGCCATGTCTCTTATCTCCTGCTGTTAAAATCGGAGTTTTTGTTTTTAGTTCCTCAAAAACATTTTCTTTATAGGTTTTATTAGATTTTCGAAGCATGATTTATACCCCCAATGCTAGTATCAATATAAAGGCCAATAGATTATTTATCATATGCATAAACCAGGAAGCATAGATATTTTTATTACATAAATGATAGGTTCCACATAGAAGAAAGCCACTAAAGGCATAAGGAATACTTAATAGTAAATTATTTAGAGGAGTAAAATTACTAGAAATAAAGGTAGTAATCATATGAGGCAAAGCAAATAGGAGAATAGATACTACATAGGAAATTGCGATATGGTATTTTTTTAAATATTCAAATACTGCCTTTCTGTAAATGAGCTCTTCTACAATAGGTGCACAGATGACGACTGCAATAAACATAGGAATTGCTCCTCCATGAACGATTAAATCCTGTATAGAAGATTGATTTAGGGAGGTTTCGTTTATCAGTAATGTGATTAAAAAATCTACTAGATAGGATGCTCCATAGCCTACTACTGCAAATAGAGGGATCATCCATAGAAGCCTTTTATATTCTTTTAAAAAGGCTTTTCCGTCCTCCAGCAAGTAATTTCTCATAAAAAAACCTACAATTGCTAACATAAAAAGATAACTAAGCATATTTCCTAAGGCATTGCTTATGACATATAGCCTTTGATACTCTATATCTATTTTGGTAAAATTCGTCTCTCCAATGAGCTGGATAAGTTCTGTATAGCTTAGATTATAGCCAGCTGCTTTATTATATAGAAAAGCTGCAATAATAATTAGAAATGCGCCTCCAAATATGGTTAAAAAAGCATATCCTATGACAGCAATAAGTTTATTCGGCTCCAGAATAGAATGATTCGTTTTTTCCATTATAAACACCCCTTTTATCAAATTATACACGAAGTAAATAAAAAAAGAAATATAGTAACAAAAAAATCCTTAAACTAGCATTTTAGCTTAAGGATTTTTAGGCTTAACGTTTTGGCTTAAAAATAAAGGCTATTAGTACAGAAATCAAAATCGTAAAGGCGATTCCCGCACTTGTTTTACCATAAATACCTGTAAATATTCCTATATAGCCGATTTCATTTGCCTTTTCTAAACAGGAATGTACTAAGGAATGACCAAAATTTGTAATGGGAAGCATGGCACCTGCTCCAGCTACATCAATTAAACGATCGTAAAATCCATTGATATCAAGTAGCGTACCCAAACAAACAAATAGAACGGTCATATGACCTACTGTGAGCTTGAAAAAATCTTTTAGGATTTCTGCAAGTCCACAAATGGCGCCTCCAATTAAAAATGCATAAAGGTAAATCATTTCCTCACCTCCAGCGTAATTGCATGAGCGATACAGGGTAAGCTATTCTTTTGATTGATCATAGTAGGATTCATTAATGCGCCTGTTGCACACAATAGAACCTTATTGTAATAGCCTGCAAGCATTTTTTTGCGAATGTAGGATAATAATACTGCAGCTGCAGTACCAGGACCACTGCCTCCCGCTAAAACATCTTGCTGATTTATGTCATACAGTAATAAACCACAGTCGTTATAGTTTCTTACAGGTCCATATTCCTTCGTTAAAGCCTCTGTAACGAGCTTTGCTCCAAAACTGGATAAATCTCCCGTCAGGATCAAATCATAGTCCTCAGGCGTTGTTTTCGTGTTTTTAAAATGAGCAAATAGTGTTTCTAAGGCGGCTGGAGCCATAGCTCTACCAAAATCCAAGGCATCTGTAAACCCTATATCAATTACTTTTCCTAAGGTAAATTGACTTACCCTCAAATCTCCTTTAGTTTTAGATAAAAGAGCGGCAGCACCTACGGTTGAGGTAAAGGTTTGGGTATTTTCCTTATTGCCACCATATTCTACAGGATTACGGAATTGGCGTTCTGCTGCTTGATTATGGCTAGAAGTAAATACTAAAGCATTATGAATCGCTTCATTTTTTAAGACTAATGCTGCCATACCTAAGCCTAAGCAAATGGTTGAGCAAGCTCCATAGATACCAGCAAATGGAATAGGCAATCTTCTTAGAGTATAGCTTGAAGTTGTCAACTGATTAGAAAGCTCTCCTCCAATAGCAATATCAACGTCCGCTGCTGTAATATTTTTCTTTTCCAAAAGCATATCAATTGCTTTAAATAGGATGTCTATCTCACTATTTTCAAAGCAACAATCCTTACAATCATCTATAGAATCGAAATAATTTTTAAGTGGACCCTTTCCCTCTAGACAGCCAGCAACTACGCAGGCATCCTCTAAAAAAATATCTTTAAATTCGTAGGTCATAGGAGCACCTCAATTACATATCTAATGCTTGCTACAAGTAGAGCTGATACTGTACCAAGTACAATGACACTTCCTGCAAGCTTGAGTGTATTAGATCCAATTCCAAGTACAATTCCCTCTTTATGATATTCCATTGCAGAAGACACTGATGCATTTGCAAACCCAGTAATTGGGATAGCTAAGCCGCATTTACCAATTTGTCCTAGCTTATCATAAATACCAAAGGCTGTAAGAATTCCTGATAAAAATACCATAGTTAAGGTCATATATAAGGCTGAATCCGTTGGATTAATGTGGAGAAGCTTATGATATAAATCAAAAACTAATTGACCTATTATGGCAAGTCCTCCCCCAAAAGTAAAAGCTGAAATAAAATTTTTCAGCATAACATTATAATCTTTTTTTACTGCAACAAGCTCTTGATAATATTTTCTTGTTTTTTCCAATTTACATCACCAGTATTAGTATGATATAAATCTATCCTCTTTATTACCAATTTTTTGAAAAATGAAGCTTAGTGCCCTCTCCTACCTTACTTTCAACCTCAAAGGTATCACAAAACATTTCCATAATGGTGAACCCTAGACCACTTCGTTCCTCTTCTTTTTTTGTTGAATAAAGTGGCTCTCTTGCTAAAGCGATATCCTCTATTCCCTTCCCATAATCGATGATATCACATGCCACCTTAACGTCGTCTACAAACACATTCATTTCTACATATTGATCCTCTTTGTTATCATAACCATGTACGATACAATTGGTGATGGCCTCACTTATCACAGTTTTTAATTCATTTAAGAAGGTAATCGTAGGATTACTATCTATGATAAAGGCACTTACAGCATTTCTTATGATTGCAATATTTCCTCGTTTTGAAATAAAACGCATGCGAATTTCGTTATACATAATTTTCTCCCCCTTACACTTCAACTAAGGAAGATAAAACAGCTTCCTCAGTATCTCTTATTTTACATATTTTTGATAAACCAGATATATAAATAATTCGGTCTATTCTACTATTCACATTACTAATGGTTATATCTCCATTTCTTTTTTTTAATTGATGATATCTTCCTATAATAAATCCTATTCCTGATGAATCTAGAAAGCTTAGATCCTTTAAATTTAGAACCAAATGATTAATTTTATAGCTTTCTATATAATTAGAAATGCGAGTTCTCAAATCACTTACACTCACATCATCCAGTTCTCCTTTTAACCGTAAAATCAAGATATCCTTTTTAACATATACTCCCACTGACAAACCCATTTTTGATCACCTACGCCCTATTATAAAGGAACTTTATAAAATAATATATACCTTCGACAAAACTAGATAAATAAAGCGTATGACAAAATAAAACATAATCTATTTAAAAGAATTCTTTTCTTATAAAAAATGAAAAAAGGCATGATATAAAAGTATCATGCAATTAATATTTTTTTGCTATATCACGAGCAACCCAAACTCCATTAGCCCCAGCCTGAGCTAGTCCACGAGTTATTCCTGCCCCGTCCCCTCCGACGTAAAGTCCTGTGACCTTTGTTTCAAAATGTGCATTGGTTACAGGTCTGGCAGAATAGAATTTAGCCTCTACTCCATAGAAGAGAGTATGCTCGTTAGCAATTCCAGGGGTGACATGGTCTAAGGCCTCTATCATCTCAATAATTGATTTCATAGTATTATAAGGTAAAACAAGCCCTAAATCTCCTGGAACGGCTTCCTTTAGAGTAGGTTTTACAAATCCCTCCTCTAAGCGCTTTTGAGTTGTTCTTCTCCCCTTACAAATATCTCCATATCTTTGGACGATTACAGAGCCACAGGAAAGCTGATTAGCTAAGCGAGAAACCTCGTGTGCATACTCATTTGGTTTATCAAAAGGCTCAGAGAACTTATGAGAAACAAGTAAGGCAAAATTTGTATTTTTACTTCCTAATTTTATATCGGCATAGGCATGTCCATTGGCTAAAATAGTACCGCTATGATTTTCAACTACGACATGACCACTTGGATTAGAACAAAAGGTTCTTACCTCTGTTCCAACGGATGTTCTAAATATAAACTTTCCTTCATAAAGATTTTGATTGATTTCTTCCATGACCACGTCATTTGTTTCAACACGTACTCCAACATCTACTTGGTTGTGTGTTAAACCAATTCCGTGAGTTTCACAAATGGTTTGTAGCCAGGTAGCTCCATCTCTTCCAATTGCCAAAAATACCTGGTTACATTCTATGAGCTCATCTTTAATTTTAATTCCTTTAACTTGATCATCTTCAATAATTACATCTGTGACCTCAGTTTCATAGCGCATATCTATCCATTTGTCTAAATCATCATAGATTCTAGCCATAATTTTAAGATTGTTTTCTGTTCCTAAATGTCTTACCTTTGCTCGTAAAAGCTTAAGTCCTACAGCATAGCCTCTACGCTCTATTTCTCGTACCTTATCTGTAGTAGGATCTGTAATTGCTGTTGGAGCACCATATTTTAAGTTGATAGAGTCTACATAGCTAATTAATTCTTCTACAATTTTAGGCTCCAAATATTCGGTCATCCATCCACCAAATTCACTAGTAATATTAAATTTTCCATCTGAATAGGCTCCTGCACCACCAAACCCATTGGTAATAGAACAAGCAGGATGACAACCAGAATGTCCATTTTTATCTATTGGACACTTTGAAATCTTATGCTGCAAAACAGGACAATTTCTATGATATATATTATGTCCCTTATCTACAAGTAGAACCTTTAACTTTTCATTTTGCTGATGAAGCTCATAAGCTGCAAATAAACCTGCTGGACCAGCACCAACAATAATTACATCGTACCTTTTCATTTTTTCTCCTTAAAATACTACAAGATATCTCATTTTTTATCCCAATATTATTCTATCACAAAAGAAAAAAAATACAAAGGGAAAATACTTTTATTTTCTTTCTTTGTATAACTAGTTTTTTTTATAAATTTATGGTATACTATTAATAGTAGTTAATTCGAATAATGGAATTTAGAAAGGAGGGTAAAATATGTTTGAAATAGGGGATTATGTAGTTCACAATGGACATGGATTATGCACGATTTTAGAGGTACACTTGGAGGATGAAAATTCTTTTTATAAATTGGAAACCTATCATAACAAGATGCTTATAAAAATGCCATTAGAAAAGGCAAATGCATTTTTACGTCCTATGCTAAATAAGGCTATGATTCAAAAGGCTTTAAACGATGCTTTACTTCTTTCTAATCAATATACAAAGGATAATAAGGAAAGAAAAATTTTATTTCAGCAGCTCATCGTTTCTAATGATATTATGGATACACTTCACCTATTAAAAATGCTTTATCATATTGCAGATGATAAGCGCTTAGAAAAAAAGACCTTAGGATCTTTTGATTCTCAATTCCTCCAAATGGCAGAGCGTAAGCTGAATAATGAGGTAGCAGTAGCTTTAGAAATTACCAAAGACGAAGCAAATTCATTAATTTCTGATCGTCTTAAAGCAGAATTAGTATATTAGTCATAAATTTAGGAGTTAACAATGGAGCAAATAATATTAAAATCAAAATATGACCAACAGCCTATTTATACAACCCTATATCCTGTAGACGATGCAAAAGGGATTGTTCAAATTATTCATGGTATGAAGGAGCATCAATTACGTTATACTCCATTTGTGGAATATTTAAATCAAAATGGGTATATAGTAATGACCTCAGATTTTAGAGGTCATGGAAGAAATGCTCTTCTTCTGGGGCATATGGAAGGTAAAAAGCCTTGGAAGGCCTTAGTTCTTGATCAGGTCACAATTGCTGAAGAACTCAAGAATCGCTATCCTGATAAAAGTCTTTTTTTATTTGCCCATTCTATGGGAACAATTGTGGCACGAAATTTAATTCAGAAGTATGCAGCTTATTATAAGAAAATTATATTATCGGGAGTTCCTGCTTATCAAAAGGCTACCTTTTTAGGAATCATGATGGCTAATTTGATAGGATTCTTTAAAAATGATACGCATGTTTCTAAATTTTTAACTAATTTAACAGATGCTCAATTTTCAAAGGCTGTAAAAAATCCTAAAACTCCTGTAGATTGGATTTCTTTCAATGAGGCAAATGTTTCAGCCTATTTAATGGATCCTTATTGTAATATTCCTTTTTCAGTTTCAGCTTACAAGGCTTTGTATCATTTGGTATGGGGAATGCATAAAAGTAATCGCTATGAGGTTACTGATGCTTCTAAGCCTATACTTCTTCTTGTTGGGAAGCAAGATCCCTGTACATTAGGAGAAAAAGGATTGTCTCATTCCATACATACTTTAAAAAAGGCTGGATATGAAAACATTACTTATAAAGTATATGATCCTATGCGTCATGAGATATTGAATGAAGAACAGCATGATATAGTTTATCAAGATATTTTAAGCTTTTTAGATTAGAAAAACTTTAAACTATATCATTTATTGCAAAAGAAATAAAAAAAACTGCGATTTTATTAGATTAACATCTTTTAAATCACAGTTCTTTTTTTATTTTATAAGGTTAATAATTCTTTTTCTTGTGAGTCTAAAGATAGGAAGAATTAAGGATATTAAACCTGATAAAAAGCATACTCCAAATAACGAAGCAACCAATAAGAAATCAAAATCATAAGGGCCAACAGATAAATTTTGCATATCCATAATTTTATAATTTACAATCGCTATTATAATAGCTGTTGAAATTAAGGATAAAATAAAATTAATTAAAGAAATGACAAATACTTCTGAGGAAAAAATTGTTCCAGTATCAAATGTATTAGCTCCTAAAGAGCGGATAATTCCTATATCATACATTTGATTTGTAATGGATATGTTGATATAAGAATATAGCAATAGAATGGAGAAAACTCCAAAGGCGATAGCTGCAATACCTGTTATTAATTTTACTGTTGATAAGACAGCTGTAGTACTAGTAACTACTTCAAGATTGTGGTAAGAAACATTATATTCTATGCTACCCTTTATTCCACTATTTTTAATAAAAGTATAAAGATCTTCAACTTTTTGTTTATTTTTTGGAATGACAACAAAGGCAGAATATGGCTTGTACTCTTTTTCTTCTTGTAAATATTGAATGGTGTTTTCAGTGACGATTTGCGCTGTTAAAGTATAAAGAATTTTCTTTTCCAATTCTGCTTCTAATTCTTCATTGTTTTCTACTTCTAATGAAATATAATTTTGGATATTTAATTCTGTACTATATATTCCAGTAATTGTAAATTCACATCCATCATAATTTACCTTTTGTCCAAGTAATTTTTCTTTTGTAATATCCTGTGCTGTAATTTCAATATCATTAAATTTATACCCTAATTTAGAATAGGAATAATATTGAAATTCAGAAATTGCAATTTCAAAATCATGCTCTGGTAGTTTACCAACTATAGAATAATTGCCGTTATCCATGTCACGATTTGATAAGCTAGTAAAGCTATTTATAAAATAACTATATAGCGTGTCTAGGGAATTTCCTTCCCCTCTATGCTCAAATAGCTCCTCGTATCTTTCCATATCTAAGAAATTTTTAAACTTACTGTTTTCTAAATCACCTCGTCTAGAATAGCTTTGATGCAAATCTAAATGAAGTGCTTCATAGAATGAAACAATATATTCTTGATCAAATTCAGGAGCAGGGCCATAAATATCGGCCTTAGGCTCTTCTTTAAAAATATTAAATATTCCTTCAAACTCTTTTTTCTCAACCATTTTAGCAAACATTTTTGCTTCAGTATAGTGTAAAGTAGATAGACAAACTCCAAATAAACTAAAGGCGAAACTTGATAATACAATAATTAAAATTAATCGTAAAACCTTTATTTTTAAATTCGCTAAGCCTGTCTTAAATAAATATAAAAAGGGAAATCCTCTGTGCTTGTTTATTTCTGGACAAGGTAAATCTTCCTGTGGAAGAGGATCAAGATTAAGAATTTCTTCAATTTGTCCTAAATTCATTTTATATAGAATATTTGCATGATTCATAGCTAAAGCTTTATCATGAGTAAAAACAATTACTAAAATTTCTTGTGAAATTTCTTTTAAAAGCTCGAAAATAATTTTGGCATTATTTTCATCAAGTGATCCAGTAGGTTCATCTGCCAAAATTATTTTTGGCTGTTTAACTAGAGTTCTTGCGATGGCTACTCTTTGCTTCTGTCCTCCAGACAGCTCATTAATTCCTCTATCCTTTAAATCTCTAATAGACATTTTATCTAAAATCGTTTCAATTTCCTCATCATTTATAGGAAGTCCCATAAATTTTAAAGGTAAAATAACATTTTCATACACAGTTAAATCGTACAATAAATTGTCTTCTTGAAAAACAAGACCTATTTCATTTCTTCTATAGTTATCAAAATCTTTTTTCTTGAAGGAATTAAAGCTTTTTCCATTATAAATAACTTTACCCTCTGTCATTGTGTCTAAGCCTGATAAGATATTCATCAAAGTGGATTTCCCACAACCACTTTCTCCCATAAAAGAAACTAAGCCTTTATGAGGAAAAGAAATAGATATGTCATTTAGAGCATAAATATTCTTTTTTGTTTTCTTTGATTTATAAATTTTAGTTAATTTTTTAATTTCTAGCATAAGTTATTCTCCCATAATTCCTAATTAAATGAGTCACATCTAATTCTTAAATTACTAAAAACAAATAGCCTTACGGTTGCTTCCCATAGTTTATTGTCTCCAAACCATAACTTTTGGTATTCTTTTAGTATGACCTGACAGGTATAAACATCACCTACTAAAACTAAATGTGCATGTTTTTTAGTAGGATCAACTGTAAAGCTTTGCGTTGATGTATCCTCTTTCATCTCACTTGAATAAAGGTTCCAATCATTAACAAGATATTCAAACTTATTTGCTGCCATTCGCTCAATAGAATAGGTATCTGTCGTATATCCTAAGCATGATAATAACGTATATTCATATCCCTTAGTTGACCCAGCATTATTAAACGCAACAAATGTAGATACTGGAGGTTTTCTAGTTAATTGTATTTTTATAGTTCCATTTGAATTTTCAGGAATATCATATTGCTTAGAAACAAAGCATATATCTACATTTTTGGAGTATCCATGGATCAAGTTTGGATTAATGCTGTTCCCTTTATTAACATTATCAACTTCAATACGATAATAATAACCATACATTCCATCTTTGAAATACTTACCATCAAAATTGGTATTAACTTTCATTTTAGTACTTATTTCTTCTATATCTATCTCAGGCGGAGTTGACTCTAATGCATTTGCTGCAAAATCAGACATCAAATTTAATACTACAATGGCAATCAACCCTATCAAAAATATCCTTTTTTTCATAAAAAAAACTCCCTCTACAACTATATTATATATTCATTATAAACTATAGTTTGAAAAAAAGCAAGAAAATTAAAGAATCTTGACATGGAGTATAAATGAAAAAGCTACCAACAAATCTAGTTAGTAGCCTATATTATTACTTTGTTTTAGGAAGTGGTTTTAAAACAACTACATTCTCTACTTTTTTAGCCTTTGGCGCTGCTGCTAAAGCTTTTTTAGCAGTTTCACATAAACCAGCAAAGCCTTCAGGATCATTTACAGCCATTTCAGCAAGCATTTTTCTATTGATAAGAACCTCAGCTTTTGCTAAACCATTAATAAATCTAGAATACTTCATATCATTAAGCTGACAAGCTGCATTGATACGACTAATCCATAATTTACGGAAGTCTCTTTTCCTAGCCTTTCTATCACGATAAGCATAAGCTAATGAGCGCATAACCTGCTCATGTGCAGTTTTATATAAAGTATGTTTTGAGCCATAATAGCCTTTAGCAAGCTTTAATACGGCCTTACGTCTTCTTCTTGTAGTATATCCACCTTTAACTCTTGGCATCCTTCGTTACCTCCTTATAGTAAATTAGAAATTAATGGTTTGATACGTTTAACATCAGTATCGTGTACTAAACCACTCTTTGATAAATTTTTATTCTGCTTATGTGTTTTATTAGTTTTTAAGTGTCCTGTATAAGCATGACCACGTTTAATCTTACCACTTGCAGATACTTTAATTCTTTTCTTTAAACCACTGTGTGTCTTTTGTTTTGGCATAATCTTAACTCCTTAATCTTTTGTTTTTGGTGCTATTACAGCAAATAGAGTTCTACCTTCTAATCGAATTGGAGATTCTAATGTAGAACATTCAGCAAGTCTTTCAACAAAACGCTCAATAACCTCTTTACCTAAATCTTGATGTACAATCATACGACCTTTAAAGCGTAGAGAAATTTTAACCTTATTTCCTTTTTCAAGTATTGTTTGGGCTTTTCTTGCTTTTGTTTCAAAATCATGCTTTTCAATGGTTGGAGATAATTGAATCTCTTGGACTACAACCACCTTTTGATTTTTTCTCATTTCCTTTAATTTTTTCTGTTGTTCAAAACGGAAACGAGAATAATCCATAATTTTTGCTACTGGAGGATTGGAATCGGGTGAAACTACAACTAAATCTAAACCACGACCCTCAGCCTCTGCTAGAGCTTTCGCACGTGGCAATACACCTAGCTTCTCTCCTTTATCCGTAATTACTAACATTTCCTTGCAGCGAATTGCATCATTTACTAATTCTTCTGCGCCTCTTTTTTGTTTATTAATAATTTCCACCTCCGTAAAATTTAAAAAATAATAGGGACGCAAAAACGCCCCTAAACACTATCTATAACAACTGTGACTTTTTGCCTACCAATTCATCAATCAGGCGAGAAACGGGCGTTTCTTCTTTCCACCTATTTATTTACCTCAATTATCATACCATTAAACAAAAGATTTGTCAATGCTTTTTTTGTTTTTTAATAGCTAATATCTTTCTTTTGAAACATAAGAATGCTAGCTAGTACTAATAAAAAGCATATTCCCAGATAAATTGGAATATTCCCTATAATTATAATTTCCTTAGTTTGAACTATTATTTTAGGGATAAAGTAATACAAGGTCTTAGAAATTGCTTCTACTTTAAGAAGAATATTCATTACAATTCCCAATATGAAAATTAAGATAGATATGAAATAGGAGTTAAATACTAAGGAAATAAATTCTCCTAGAAGTAAAAGCTCTATCATAGGGAGTAATACATAAAGTATCAATTTAAAGGATTCTATAGTTACGATAAATTTTGGAAAGATAAGCAAACCAATCAACTCTAGGAAAAAGATTTGCCAAATCAAAAGTAAAGCAAGAATAAAAAGATTTACCAATATTTTTACTATAATTAAACGTATTCTACTTGTATTGGGAACAAACATAGAATCAAACAATGCTAAGCTATGGATTTCATTTCCTATTAATAAAGAGATTAAGACACTATCGATGATTTGAAGAAAGAAAATAGATTGTTCCTTATAATTGAAATGATAGCTTGTAGCTTCAATGCTATAGATTTCTTCTTCTAATGGATATCCTGTATTTAAAATTAAAACAAAACACCAAAGGACGAGAAGCAATGCAAAAATAATAAGAAAGGTTTTATTCAAATGATAGGAAAGGTATAAACGAAATAGTGTATATAAGCTTTTATTTTTTTTCATAAGCTATGCCCTCCTTAAAGGTATAAATCCTTGGCTTTAAGTCCTTATAAAGAGTTTTATTGTGCGTACTAATAATGATCGTTTTTTTCTTTTCTAACAGCTTATAGATGTCTTCCTTAAAAAGTCGAATAGAATGTACATCTAATCCATCTGTTGGCTCATCAAGGAGATAGAGATCTCCATCATTTAAAATTGTTTGCAATATTCCTAGCTTTTGGAGCATCCCCTTAGAAAGAGAACCAATTGTTTTATTTGGTAAATTATAGCGCTCTAACCACGTTTCTATGGAATTGTTTTTTCCTAAATAGTATTCTAGATAGGTTTTTACCTTTAGCAATTTCGGATAACTTCTTTTATCTGGCAAATAGATGATTCTTTTAAAGGTATTTTGAAGATTGCCTTCCTCCCTTTTATGAAATATTACTCGGGAGATAAGCTTTATGGTAGTGGATTTCCCACTACCATTTTCGCCAACAAAAAGATAAAGCTGTTCTGCATTTATAGTAAGAGAAACCTGAACTATTCCTCTGTTGTGAGGATAGGCTTTACGAATTTCTTTTAATTTAAGCATTTTGAAACGTTCCTTGTCTATTCGTAATTGGATAATCCTTTAAAGAAATATCATTTGCAAGAAATAGAAAATCGGGGATATAATACATCTTCCCATCAATTTGTAAAACTATACTTGCCTCTTGAATCAAATAGAGCTTTTCATATGCGATGGGAATATAGTAGTAGTTTTCTTTAGCATTTAAGGGAAAAGATGGAAGCGTTGGCTTGGAGGAAACTAAAGGATAAGGAAGGCTTTCTACTATTCTTTCACTATCATATAATGTATCCATTTCTATAAAATTTAAGAAAGAATAGGCTTTCCCTATACGTATATCCTCTAAATTCTTATAGTCTTTATTTAATGCTATCGTAAATCCTATAAAATGTAGCTCCTTCTCATAATAGGTATAATTACCATATAAGTCAGAAAAGTCTAAGGGGATATAGTCTTTCCTATATATATAAATATCTCCTAGGAAGCAAGTTAAGGTAAAATGTTCATTTTTCACCTCTAAGCTACAATTTTCTAGAATAATATCAGTAGAGGAAAAGGAAAGTAAGGGGATTTCTAAATTGTATTTGTAGTAGCATTCATTTTTAATTTCAGAATCTATTTCCTTTGCAATTTGAATATCCTTTAATTGATATTGATTTTTCTCACATAGTAGGGTGTAGGTATTTTTTTCAGATAATGAAATAAAACTATGTGCGTTATTTGAGTAAATATTAAAATTCATTTTTTTATCCTGAGTATAAAAATAAGAATATATTTTTGGAATAGTATAATATAGTTCCTCCGTTATAGTAGACCTTCCCTTACTTATTAAAAGGATAACTGTAAGAACCGCTATTAACGCTATTGCCATTCCGAATATAAGCTTCCTCATAACTTTCGCTTCTCCATTCGAGGATACTGATTTACTAAAGTGAAATATTCAAATCCACAATTTGCAACATTTACAAAGCAAATATAGGCAGAACAAACACCGTTGGTAATTCTAGCGCTTCCCATAAGATATACAATGGCTCGACTCCCCTTTTCTACAGTTACCTTTAATTTTTGTGTTTCTTTTCGAGATTCTGTTTTTGTATTACTATAGTCTATTCCAGCCTTAGCCGCTAAATCTGTTTTAAAGCTTTTTATACTTCCTTTGGCATTACCACTAAGATTTCCTGATACACTCCAGGTTGTTTTATTTGATACATCTACAACGACGTCTAATTCGTAGGATACGTCTGTATCTCCTTTATTTTCAACGTTATAAAGGGTAGAGGAAATGTAGGTTGCTTCTACATTTTGATTTACTGTGTAGACATTTATTCCCCAAAATTGGCGTTTTTTAACTTTTTGATAATATTCCTTTAGTTCCTCCTCTGTAAAATATTTCATTAATTTTCCATCAACCATCATAATTTCATTATAGGTTTCATACGAATCTTCTGCATAGCATTCCACCATATTGCATAGAATTACAGTAATGGTAAGTAAAACTCCAACCATAATTTTTTTCATAGATTTATTTCCTTTCTTTTTATCTTCAATAGAAGTATTACGCTATAAGTTTATTTTTTTAAAGAAAAAAGAAAAATTATAAAAAAAAAGAGGTTTTTATGACAAAAAACCCTATTGCTAATTTAAGTAAGCTCCTTTTAACCTTAAACCCTTTTGAATTTGCTACCCTAGGCTATATCTTAGGTATTTTAATTAGTGAGGGTCTAAATGCAAATGAATTGAATTCCTTAGGAAATTTTTATAATTTGTTAGGGGAGACCATGCAAACTATTGGTACACAGGCACAAAATCTAAATTCACAAAATTTTCAACAGCCGAATTTGACTGCCTCAATCGATTCTTTAAGAAATAAGATTTCTAACCTTGAAGAAATTATAGATAAATTTAAGAGTATTTAAAAAAATAATGCCCATAGTCTTTAAGACTACAGGCAAATTTTATTTAATTAAATTTTCTAAAGCCTTAGCAGCTTTATCTAAAACACTAGGATCAGCTTCTTCAATTAAACCCTGATCAACTAAGGAAGCTACTTCTGGCTGTATCGGCATTTGATCTAAAGCAGTAAGATGATAATCCAAAGAAACCTCTTCTATTTTAGAATTTCCAAATGGATGTAAATGCTCTTTACAGCAAGGACATTCCATATAGCTCATATTCTCTACAAGTCCCAAAACAGAAATATTCATCATTTTACACATATTTACGGCCTTACCAACGATCATGGATACTAAATCCTGAGGTGTTGAAACAATGACAACCTCATCTACAGGAATGGATTGAAATACAGTTAATGCAACATCACCAGTTCCTGGTGGCATATCAATGAATAAGAAATCCAAATCCTCCCACAAAACATCCTGATAAAATTGCTTTACAGCACCTCCAATGACAGGACCTCTCCATAATACTGGACGTGTTGGTTCTTCTATCAATAGATTAACAGATATAATTTTTATTCCTAGCTTGGTAATTTGGGGAAACATTAATTCTCCATTGCCAACAATTTGCTTAGTGACTCCGAAGGCCTTAGGAATGGAAGGACCTGTGATATCAGCATCCATGATTCCTACCTTATAGCCCTTTTTTGCCATATTTAAAGCTAAAAGGGAGGTTACAGTAGATTTTCCTACTCCACCCTTACCAGAAACAATACCAATTATTTTCTTAATATGATTTTCCTTTGCCGTCTCCACCTTTAAGGATTCTCGCTCATTACAATCCTTATTGCAGCTAGAACAATTATGATTACATTCCATATTTATGACCTCAATTCACAAAATTTTTTTTAATGCATATAGTAGTAGTAAGGAGGTAACTTATGCAATACTATCCACAAACTTACTACTATCGTGGAGAGGATAATCGGGGCTTATTATTGCCATTGCTCGTAGGTGCAGCTGTTGGATTTCCTTTTGGCTATATAGCAAGTAATACAAATAAAAACAATTACAATTATACGCCAATGCCATATCCTGTACAGCCATATCCTATGTATCCACAACCTGTTCCATACTATCCACAATATCCCTATATGCCTTATTAGAATACGCAATGTATTCTTTTTTTATTCTTCTTCATGCTTTATATCTAATTTAGATAAGATTTCATTAATATGATTTCCATATTCTAATGCTTCATCATGAACAAATATCAACTCTGGCATCTTTCTAGCCTTTATTTTTTTTGCTAGCTCACTACGCAGATACCCTTTACAATCCTCTAAGGCCTTTTGGTAATTTTCAACCTTCCCTTGGTAAAAGGTATAGTAAATTTTCATATAAGATAAATCCTTTGTGATTCTAACCTCTGTTACAGTTATATTAGAAAGGTAATTATTTTTGGCATCCTTACGTAAAAGTAAAGATAATTCTCTTAAGGATAAGGATTCTAAGCGTTGTAATGAAATTCCCATTATCGCTTCAGCTCCTTCATGATAGAGGCTTCTATAATATCCATTTCCTTGATATCATTAAAATTTTCTATCGTTAAACCACATTCGTAGCCTTGCTTAACTTCCTTTACATCATCCTTAAATCTTTTTAAAGAAGCTAATTTACCTTCAAATATAACTATACCATCTCTTAATACACGAACTAAGGAATGACGTTCTATAACGCCGTCGGTGACATAGCATCCTGCAATTGTACCAACCTTTGAAAGCTTAAATATACTTCTAACCTCAGCTTGGCCAATGACTACCTCTTCATAGATAGGATCTAGCATTCCCTTTAAGGAAGCCTCAATATCATTTAAAACATTATAAATAATATTATATAATCTAATTTCTACCTTTTTTGTAGCTGCTTCATTTCTTACAGAGGCCATTGGACGAACATTAAAGCCAATGATAATAGCATTGGATGCTTCTGCTAAAGAAACATCAGTTTCTGTTATAGTTCCAACTGTTGAACGAATAATATTTACCTTTAAATCCTCGATATTTAATTTTTCTAAGGATGCCTTTAGTGCCTCTACAGAGCCTTGAACATCTCCTTTAATAATTAAATTTAATTCCTTTGTTTGGTCAGCATCTGATTTTTTAAATAAATCCTCTAAAGAAGTAGCCTTTCGCGCTGCAGCATCTGCATTTTTCTTACGATTAGCACGAGCCTCAGCAGTATCTCTAGCTGTTTTTTCATCTTGAAATACCATAAATTTATCTCCTGCTTGAGGAACCGCATTCAAGCCTGTTACAGCTACAGCCTTAGATGAACCTACAGAATTGTATCTGGTATGTCGATCATCCTCCATAGTACGAATTCTTCCCCAAGTTTCGCCACATACAACTATATCACCAAGATTTAAAGTACCATTTTGAACTAAAAAGGTTGCCAAAGGTCCACGACCCTTATCAAGCTGAGCCTCTATAACACTTCCCATAGCCAAGCGCTTAGGATTAGCCTTAAGCTCCTTCATTTCTGCAACCAGCTGTATCATCTCTAATAACTGATCTACTCCAGTACCTTGTAAAGCAGAAATTGGAACATATATTGTATCTCCACCCCAAGCCTCTGGTACTAAATTATATTTTGTTAATTCTTCCATAACACGTTCTGGATTTGCAGATGGTTTATCCATTTTATTTACTGCAATAATGATTGGACAATTTGCTGCCTGTGCATGGGCTATCGCCTCTTCTGTTTGAGGCATAACTCCATCGTCTGCAGCAACAACTAATACTACGATATCTGTAATCTGTGCTCCACGGGCACGCATCTGTGTAAATGCTGCATGTCCTGGTGTATCAATAAAGGTAATTGGAAAGCCCTTGTGAATGACCTGATAAGCACCAATATGCTGTGTAATACCCCCAGCTTCTCCACGTGCGACACGAGAGGAACGAATGGTATCAAGTAAAGTCGTTTTACCATGGTCAACATGCCCCATAATAGTTACAACTGGTGGTCTTGTAACTAAGGATTCCTCATCATCCTCTACAACTATCTCATCAAAACGAGTAACATCTGTTATAACCTCATCCTTTAATTCGTAGCCAAATTCTAATGCAACTAATTCAATAGTTTCACGATCAATCGTTTGATTTTGACTAGCTACAATACCAGCCTGCATCAATTTCATAACAATTTGGGCATTCGTTTTTCCCATTCCAGCTGCAACATCAGCAACAGTCATCCCTACCTTATATGTCAAGATATTATCTTCTTTTTGCTGAGGGAGTTTCTTTCCTTTCGCCTGAGGAATATTCGCAGTTCTTTTGTCCTGCTTATTTAGCTTTTTCGCCACATAAATCACCCTATTTCTTTAATATTTTTAAAAACCCCTGATTTGTAATTCCTAATACCATACGATTTTCTTTTCCTATAGAATGAGATAATTCAAACGATGTATATTCTATAGAAAGCTCAATATGATAAAAATCTGCCTTAGATTTTATTTTTTTCTTTGTAGCCTCACTCGCGTCCTTTGCTAAAAAAATATATTTTATATTTCCTTTAGGCATTTCTGCGATTACATTTTCTTCTCCACTTATTAGACCCCTTGCTCGCATACAGAGTCCTAAGTTATTTAATATTTTATCCATAAATTAATTAAGATATCCTAAAAGTTCTTCATAAATTGTTTCAGGTACTGTAACTTCTAATTTTCGATCCAAAGCTTTATTCTTTTTTGCAAGTAAAATGACATCCTTATCCTTTTTTAGATAAGCGCCTCTTCCATTTGCTTTTCCTTTTAAATCAACGATTACTGTATGCTCTGGAGTACGAACGATACGAAATAAATCCTTTTTTTCACAGATTTCCTTTGAAACGACACAGGTTCTAAGAATTTGCTTCTTTTCTTTCATACTTATAGTCCTAATATTTGAATTAATCCCTTTTCATAGGCTTCAGAAGTTGGCATAATATCAATCTTCCAACCGCAGGATTGTACGGCAAGACGAACATTTTGTCCAGATTTACCTATAGCTAAGGATAGATGATCATCAGGTACTACCACCTGAGAGGTTTTATTCTTAGGATCGATATTTAATACCTTTGTTACAGAGGCAGGCTGTAAAGAGTTTGCAATTAATTCCTCTGGTTCACTACTCCATTTATATAAATCAACCTTTTCTCCACCTAAAGCATTAACGATTTCTCTGATACGACTTCCGCCCTCTCCTACACAGGATCCAATCGCATCTACGCGCTCATCATTAGAAAAAATTGCAATTTTTGTACGATCTCCTGGGTCTCTTGCAATCCCTTTAATTTCAATAATTCCACTTTTGATTTCGGGAATATAGTTTTCTAATAGACGAGTAACTAAATTACGTTCTGTACGGGATACTACAACCTTTGGTTCCTTTGTTGTTTGTTCTACCTTTTTGACATAAACCTTTACAAAATCACCGATCGCTAAATGATCATTTGGTAAAAGCTCAGATAGGGATAAGATGGTTGTTACATTAAATCCAAGATTTAAGGTAATAAATTTATCTCCAACATTAGACACCTCAGCATTAATCATTTCATTTTCATAGGATTTAAAATAATTAAAAGCTTTTTCTCTTTCAAGCGTACGTACCCCTTGTTTATACATATTTCCAGCAGCCAAAATTGTCATACGACTGTAGGTTTTTAAATTTTCCTGTTGAGTTACTAAATCTCCAACCTTGTAGGAGCTTTTGATTTTTTTAGCATCCTCTAAAAGCATTTCTGCATATTGAGGTTCAGTTGGCTCTTCTTTAGAAGGCGCATCCTCTGTCAATTCTTCTTTAGAATGAACTGTATATTCTTCAACTACCTTATGAACAGAATATAGTAATATTTCATTCTTATCCTTTTTAAATTCAACCTTGCAGGATGTATTTCCATGCTCCTTTTTAAAGGCCATAATTAATGCTCTTTCCATGCAAGCTAATACCTCGTCAACCTCAAAGCCTCTGTTAAGTGCATCCTCCTCAGCTAACTTGTAAAAATCCTTATTAATCATTTCTTTTCCTCCTATAACTTTACTGCTAATCTTATGAATTTTATTTCTTTATAAGGAATTTGTATAGTTTTAAATCTTCCCTTAGCATTAATACGAATATGTAGGATATCCTCCTCTACTTTTAATAAATATCCTTCATAAATCATATTTGGAACCTCTATATGAACATAAGCCTCTATATGCGCTTTAATTTCATCTAAATTTCTTAATTCCTGTTCTGCCCCTGGAGATGATACTTCAAGTAGATATTCTTCCATATCTGCGTCAATTTTATCCAATTGCTCTGACAAAAATTCATTACAAGCAGCTAGAGTATCTATATCGACACCACCACTCTTATCAATGCAAACTCTTAAAATTAATGCACCTGCTTCTTTTACAAATTCTATAGAATATAAAGAGAGCTTATGCTGAAGCAAATAAGGATTCAATAGTTCTTTTACTTGTTCAATTTGCAAGATTATCCACTCCTATCAAATAAATAAGAGAGGTTTTTGCCTCTCTTGTTACTAAATATAGTATAACACTAAAGCCCTTGGCTTTCAAGTGTTTTTATAAAATCCTTTAAAAAAGTGATTCTTGCTTGAATGGATCAAGCTTATTATATTCGCCATTATAATAATAGGAATATATCAAACGATATGTTTTAGGCGTAATTCCATGAAAGTGATATATTTCTTCAAAACGAGAAATATAATTTTTATTTTCTTCAATCATAGCCAATTGCACATCATCTAATTTGGCATATTTTTGTAAGTGATGTAAATCAAAGCTCTGCAAAGCGGAAAGCATTTGAAGCTCTAAATTCGATGGTCCCTCAATATCAAAGCAGATATAGCAATCAATAGGAAGAGGCTTTAAATATTTTTCCATAATAGGAAGAACACTTACCATCCGCAAGCCATCCTCATCACAGCCTAAAAGAGGGAAGGCAATCTCTGTAAGATTGTATTCTTTATAGTGCTTGACAAAATATTTTAAGGAATGCTCAATACTTTCTAAATTTGTAGGAAAGGCAAAAGATTCATAGCAAAGCATATTCACTACTTTGATTGAATTCTCTTCAAAAGCGTAGGACTCATAGAGTTTTAATTTTTTCTCCTTAAAACGATATAGATAATCCATATACATTTTAGGAAAGCGCGTAGAAAACTCTAGCCCCTCCTTTGAATCCATATTACCTGATAAATTAATTTGATTGATAATAGCACTGCATTTAGAATTGATGCAATCACAGTTCAAATATTTTACCATAAGCACATCACCTCCAATTCCTATGATGTAGAAATAGATGGCTCTATCCCTTTAGTCCTTGAGTTTGACGTTCCATGTTTTCTATGACTATATCATGTATTTCGCCTAAACTTGCACAATATTCAAGTACCTTCCAAGGTGTATTTGTATGAAAGTGAATTTTAATTAATTCATCATCTCCAACCGCAAGAAGGCAATCTCCTTTTATATTTTCTGTTATATAATCTGAAATCGTATCCTCATTCAAATCATGACCAGCTATGAGTAGCTGAGTATCAAATTTAAATTCTAGCATTATTTACTACCTCTCTTCTATGCTTTGATTATAAAACAAAATTATACATTCTTCAAGAAAAAAATGTCAGAAGCGCTATTCTGACATTCTTTTTTTTAGGAATTCTATGTAGCTAGGATTTCTTTATTTCTTTTTTATGTAGATAATGTATCCCTATATGTCCAATTCCTAAAATCACTGCAGCAAGGATAAGAAATACATTTTTTCCATAAATTCCTAGCATCAGGTAGGCAAAAATAGGGAGAGTTGCTCCAGCTAGTGGTATACCTAAAAAGCTTGTATAAAAATCTTTCATCGTTTTGTCACTCTTAAAATATCTAATCCAATATCCTTCATAAAGTAGCATGATAAAACTTGCAATTCCTAAAAAGCTACTCCAAGGAGTAATCGGCTTTATATTAAAGTCTGTGAAAATTAAAGAAATACTTATCACTAAAATTTGTCCAACCTTTTCAAAACAAAGTAATATTTTATTTTCATTTTTCTCATACTTTTCATAATCCTTTGGCTTATGCTTTATCCAGATGAGATTAGGGATGAAAAGCATGAATAAAAAAATGAGACCCATATAGGAGAATCCAAAATGTAGGTTCATCAAATCACCTCATCTTAAATACTATATCAAATATATTCTTTTGTCAAAGAATATTCTAAATTTTATCTAGGAACTCCTTTAAGCGAGGATGCTCCTTCTTTTCGAAGATATTCTTTGGCGTGTCATCTACTAAAATTTTTTGATCGCAAACAAATAAGATTCTTGTTGCAATCTCTTTGGCAAAGCTCATTTCGTGTGTAACGATACCTATCGTCATGCCAGAGGCAGCTAAGTCTTTAATGACCTGTAATACCTCCTTTACCATTTCAGGATCTAACGCACTTGTTGGTTCATCAAATAGCATTAGCTTTGGATCCATCATCAAGCTTCGTGCAATTGCTATTCTTTGCTTCTGTCCCCCAGATAGGGTTTCAGGATAGCAATCTAATTTTTCAATTAAATGTACCTTATTCAATAGCTCCTTAGCCTTTTGGATTGCTTCTTCCTTTGTACATTTTTTTAGATGAACAGGAGCTAATATTAAATTGTCTAGAACTGTCAAGTGTGGGAAAAGCTCAAATTGCTGAAACACCATTCCAATTTGTTGACGGATGGTATTTAAATTTTTATCTGTAATTTCTTCTCCTTCAAAAAAGACCTTACCCTTAGTAGGCTCAATTAAATGATTAATTACACGGATTAAGCTGGATTTTCCTGAGCCTGAAGGTCCAATAATACATACAATTTCTCCTTGCTTAATTTCAAGATTGACATCCTCTAAAATTAAATTATTTTGGTAGGCTATAGAAATTTGCTCAAGCTTTACCATGCTTCATCAACTTCCTTTCTAGCTGCTTTAAGCCTAAAGCAATAAAGAATACTAAAATAAAATATACGACACCCATAACCAAATAAACCGTTTCAAAGTCATAGGTTGCTGTTGCAATCTTACGGAAGGCTAGTGTCAAATCTACTGCTCCTATGAAGCCTGCAACCGAGGTTTCCTTAAGTAAAGTTATAAATTCATTTCCTAAGCTAGGTAAGGCATTTTTTAAAGCCTGAGGAAATATAATTTTTATCATTACAGTTGAATAAGATAAGCCAAGACTTCTTCCTGCTTCCATCTGACCTTTAGGAACTGCTTGAATCCCTCCTCGGAGAATTTCTGAAACATAGGCTCCTGAATTTAAGCCAAAGGCAAGCATTGCTATAAACACAGGATTTCCTTTATAAAAGGCAAAAATTACAAAATAGATAATCAATAGTTGTACAGTTGTAGGTGTACCTCTAAATATACTTATATAGATTCTTGCTAATTTTTTTAAAATCATTAGGAAAGTATTTTGACTTTGAATACCTTCAATAATACATAAGCCGCCTCCAAGAAGTAAACCAAGGAAAAAGGCAACCCCTGTTATGAGTAAGGTGTTTCCTAGTCCCTTCAATATTTCAATGTAATTTTCTCCTTTAATGAAATTCAATTGAAATTTTTCTGCTAGAGAATCTCTAAATACAATACAAAGGATGAATAGAATTAGAAAAGCTAGAAAAAGCATTCCTAAGGAGATGATTGTATCTTTCTTAAGCTGTTTGACCATAGTACTTATTTATGATAGCTTCAAAGCTTCCATCCTGCTTACATTGAGCAATAAATGCATTTAAGGAAGCAACTAAGCTATCATTTCCTTTCGCTACTGCAATTGCATATTCTTCTTCTGTTAAAACAACATCAATTACCTCTACACCAGAAATTTTATTACAATAAAGTTTTGCTGGTGCTTCATCAATAATAACTGCATCAATCTGTCCATTAGCAAGTGCAGTTACGGCAAGAGCTCCTGTATCATAGGTGATACAAGTCGTGTCCTTAATTCCCTCAAATTCCCAATCCTTATCTCCTTCAATATAATATTGTCCTGTTGTACCTCTTTGACAGCCTATCTTGGCCTTTGAGGAGGACAAGGCATTTAGAATTTCTTCTTGTGTGCTAAGGGAAGTAAGGCTACTAGTAGAAGAAACTATAACGACTTGGCTTGCAGTATAATAGCTATCAGAAAACGATAAGGTTTTTTCTCTTTTCGCATTTTTTGTAATTCCTGCAATCGCTAAATCGGACTTATTAGCAGATACAGATAGTAAAGCTGCATCAAAGTCTATATCCTGAATGGTAATATCTACCTTTAAGTATGCAGCATAGGACTTTATAAAATCCATATCAATTCCTAAAAATTCAGTTCCCTCCTTATACTCAAATGGTGCGAATTCTGCATTTGTTGTAACAATAATTTTACCCTTCTTCTGAATATCCTCTACCGTTTGAAATTTGGAAGAACAGCTAGTAAGGAAGCAAAGGCTTCCTAAAAATAAAAGTAATGCTTTCATAAGTTTCATGTTTTTATACCCCTTTCAAAATTTTTTAATAGAAACTTTTCTAGGGATAAAAAAATCCCTAGACTTTGCATATAAAGTCTAAGGACGTATGGTTTATCATATACGTGGTGCCACCTTAGTTCATCATTACCTCACAGTAATGAAACTCTATAGGTTCTATCAAACCTAGACGCTATCACGGGCGAACCCGGCACACCCTACTTATCCTTCAGGCTGCAGCTCCAAGAGGCGTTCCTTAAAGTTCTAAATATCATCCTTTCACCATTTGATGACTCGCTAAATTCTTTCCTCTAAGTACTATTTCTTTTCAACGCTATGTCTCATATTATAATAGAAATTTTTGATTTGTAAAGAATTTTTTAAAAAATACAAACTATGTAAAACGTTTTTAATGAAAAGATTTTTAAATGTAGAGGATAAATTGATCCGATTTTTGTTTTTTTTAATAGATTTGTAATAAGAAGCTCTGCTTAAAATCTAAAGCATTGTAGGGGCATATAGTAATACACTTTAAGCAGCGAATACATTTATGATTAGGGATTCCTTCTTTTATCGCTTTAAAATCACAGGCTCTGGTACAAGCTCCACAAGAGTAGCACTTTGCAGTTTTAATAAGCTTAAGAGAAAGCTTGCTTCTAAGCCAAGGAAGGACAGGCACAGGTATTTCTACTAAGTGCATAAAGCTCCCTATAAATTTTTCGTAAAACTAAGTTAGAAACCCTTCGGCTAATAAATTCTACAGAATCTAGTTTTTGCTTTGCATTTTCAATACTTTCTTTAGCACAAGGAGACATATAAGGTATTTCCCACGTTAGTGCTAAAACGCGGAGCTTTAGAACTTTAGACAAATAATAAAGTAAATAGGTTGAATCTTTCCCACCTGTATAAAATACTGCAATATCAAAGCGTGATTTTTTAGATTTAGGAAAGGTTTTCATAATTGGAAGAATGCTTTTTAAATTTTTGGTTATATCAGAGGATTGACAAATAGGACATTTGCCATCCTGATCAAATTCTAATCCTGGAATCATAAAGTCATTTGCCACACAGGTTGTACAAAACCTAGCTTCCTCTAATGATTGTGGTGTTTTATTCTTTTCTTCACTTTTTACAATTTGAATTCCAATAAGCTTATGTATCGTCTTTTTTTCGTTTAAAGTGAGATTACAGGACATTTTTTGTAGAATATTTCTTTGTTTTTTTTGTAAGTTTGACTATATTTTTGAAAAGATTAGGTTGATTTCTTAAACCATAATATCTTAAACAATAATTTTCAAGCTTCCATCTATTTTGTATTTCGTACATAGCTTTTCCTTTCTACCTTTCTTATCTATTTAGTTATTAAAAGTAATCTTATATTCTAATTTTATCATTTTTTATAGTTCATTTAAAGTTGCATTTTTTAGATTAAATAAAAAAATGTGAACAAACTTAGCTTGTTCACAAAAAATAAGGAAGGTCTTCTTTTAACTTTTATAGCCATACTGCCCAATCACCATAGTTAAATGTTCCAGCACCATGATGTAATTTCCCTTGCGCTTTCAATTCTTGAAAGGCATTTCTTATTCTAATTGCAATTTCAGGTTGAATATCAAGCGAATGGTGAGCTGGAAATAATCGTTTAGCAGGTAATGTTGCAATCATTTCAAGGGAATGGAGATAGGCTTTAGGATCGGTTGATGGGTAATAGGCAAATAGGGTATCCTTATAAATTAGATCGCCTGTAAATATGTAGCCTCGTTCTTCCTCCCAAAAACAAAGGTGTCCAGGAGAATGACCTGGTGTATGTAGTACCTTAATTTTTCTATCGCCCAAATCAAGCATCTCATTACCATGTAATAGCTTTGTTGGTCTACCTTGAAAGAGTTCATATTTGCTTACATCGTAGCCTTCAGGCAAATTACAACGGTCTATAACCATATTTTGTATGGTTTGTTTGGATAGTGGAAATTTGCCGATTAACCAATCTATCTCGGCTTTATGTGCATAGAAATCGGAAAAATATTTGTGACCGCCTATATGATCCCAATGAATATGGGTTGCAACAGCGGTTACTGGCTTATTCGTCAGTTTACGAACTTCATCATAAATGTTACAAATGCCAAGACCTGTATCAATCAAAAGGCAGCGTTCTTTTCCAATTAAAAGGTAGCAATGCGTTTCTTCCCAATGACGGTATTCGCTAATGATATAGGTCGTATCATCTATTTTATCTATGGTAAACCATTCTAATTTTAGATTTTTCAAAGCAGTAGTATTGTTAGAAATCACCTTGTTGACTTTTTGACACTTCTGCATTTCATAGCAACATCCACAAGTTTCAAAAGGCTTATGCATGGCACATTGTCTAATTGAACATAGACTATCACAAAATGGTGTTTTTATACCATCAGCCCGACAACCCTCACAATTTATCATTTGGGGAGTTATTTCTACTCCATTTAAATCTGACCAAAGCTTGGCAACCTTTACACGTAAAGCATCGTCATTATTGAGGGTTGCCTTAAAAGCGTCACATTCTTCACAATCAAGACCACAGTATGCAATCCTTTTTTTCATTTGATACATCCTCCACTACAAATTTTTTCTCAATTATACATCTATTCTTTCAAAATCAGAAGCAGGATGCTTGCAAAGTGGACATATATAATCCTCAGGTAATTCTTCATCTTCATATGTATATCCACAGACTGTGCATCTCCATACCGTTTTCTTGTTTGTAGTAGGATTACTAAAGCTTGGCTTAATATTACTTTGATAAAATGCGTAGGTGGCTGAAGCATCGTCATTAAGTATCTCCATATCTTCTATAATAGCAATAAACATGGTATGACTTCCTAAATCCAAAGTTTGTTCTACTTTAGCACTAATATAAGCATTTGCTCCATGAGTGATATAATAAAGTCCATTTGTGCTACGTCTACACGCAGAAAAATTAGCAAATTTATCTACTTCTTTACCACTTTGAAACCCAAAATGCTGATACAGATCAAAGGTTGCTTTCTCACTTAAAATAGAAACATTAAATTTTCCACTTTTTTTTATCATAGTTTCTGTATAATTTTCTTTATTCATTGTAATACTAATGCGATTAGGTGAACTTGTTACCTGACTTGCCGTATTGATAATACATCCATTATCTTTCCCATCAAATGAGGAAGTCAGGACAAAGAGTCCATAGCTCAATTTATATAATGCCTTATTATTCATATTTTCTCCTTCTTTTCTTAAAAAAATTTTTTATAAATTATAGTAAATTATATTTCAGCTTGGCAATGAGTTCAAGATATTTCTTTCTTTTTTCTATTAATACCTATTTAGCTTTATTGACATTATGTAGTATAAAGTATGGTAAACAGTTTAACACTTATACATTTTAGTAACATAATCGTTAGAAAAAGTAAAGGAAGTTGAAAAAATGAAGTATACATTAGAAGAAAAATTTAATTTTATTCATGAATGCATTATAAAAGAAAATAGTACAAATCCTATAGAAATAGTAAAAAATATCATGCATAAGGAATTTATTAATATGCATGGACCAGAGCATCATTTTCTTGATGGTGCAGCATTTTTAGTAGCATATAGAAATTGTAATGGTAAGATTGATTTAAATAATGCGCTTGCACAACTAAAAGAAAGAGCAATTAAAATGCCTGGAGCGATGTGTGGATACTGGGGAATATGTGGATCTACCGCTTCAATAGGAGCGGCATTATCCATAATCCATCAAACTGGTCCACTTTCAGATAATGATTTTTACAAGGAACATATGGAATATACATCAAGTGTAATAGATATGATGAGTAAAATTGGAGGACCTAGATGCTGTAAAAGAAATGCATTTCTATCTTTATCTAAAGCAGCAAATTTTGTTGAAAGAAAATATAATATAAATATGAAGCTTGAAAATACGCTTTGTGAGTTTTCTAGTTGGAATAAACAATGCATAAAAGAAAAATGTCCATATTTCAAATCTTAATATGTTCAGCATTATATAAATTATTAAAATTATATAGATTTAATAGAGTGATAACCTGTAATCAAATATAAAAACATTAATTCTAAATTTAATTATTTTTTGTTTTAAATACTTCCTGTGAACAACTGCAAATACTTTATAAAATTTTTCATTACTTATAATTTTAATATAATTGCTTTATTTTTTTCATATCTTTATTTTTGATTTCAATAAAACAATCTAAAAATTGATTTGTTTTGTAATCATTTGAAAAATAATTATACTTCATAATAATTTCAAATTCATCATTAAAATTTTTCAAAAAGAATTTTTCCTCTGGATATTTTTTTGTTAATAATGGCTTTCTCCCATCAACATTACTATCATAAATAACAATTTTTTTGCCACAATTTTTACAAACCGCTTTTATTACAATTTGCTTCTTCTTTTTGATTAAATAAGGAGCTAATATACCTTTTGTCCTTTTACCAGTATGAAAAATACTAAAAGATTTATAACCACAATCGCATATAAGATGTCCTGAAAATGAAGCATCGCTATGTTCTTCTATAATTTTTATATTATCAATAATTCTTAATTTTTCACTCATCCTATTACTCCTATTTTTACTATTTACTTTCTTCTTTTAAAAAAAGATTACTTTAATTAAAGTTTATTGTGCAATGTTTATAATCAAAAATAAAGATATGTTTATTTAATATTATACAATAAAATCATAAATAAGTCATCCTTAATCGAAAATACTATATTAAGAATTTATATGTAACATTAAAAAAGACTTTGATTCAATGTATCAAAATCATAGGTAATCTTATATTTTGAACTCTTTTTCGCCTTCAAGTCCTATTTTTAATCCAAAATTCTCTGCCCTATCCTCCATCTCCTATTCTTATTTAGTATTTTTACGGTTTACCGACTTTTTACGAAATGACATATTTTTGAATATAAGAAAAGCACCTGCTCAAATTTGAACAAGTGCTAAATATAAATTTATTTTGTTTAATCTTTTAGAGCAGTTATTGGTACAATATAAATTCCTTCACTATTTTGATATGCCATATTTCCTACTCCGTAAATGACACACTTAATTAAAGGTGCTTTACCTCCATTACGTACGATATCATCACAAACTTTAATTAGATTTTTTGCTCCTTCTTCGGCTTTACTTAAACCTAGTTTTATTTCAAATGCACACCAATTACCATCTTCTAATTCGATAACTGCATCGATTTCATTTCCTTTATAATCTTGATAATGGAATAGTTCACCACCCATTGATTGAACATAAATGAATAAATCTCTTTCAACCAAGCCTTCAAACATAAAACCCATTGTATTTAGATCATTCATCATTTTTTTAGGCGTAAGTTTTAACATAGCACATGCCATTGCAGGGTCTGAGAAATGTCTTTTTTCCATTTGCTTCACTCTTAGAGATGATCTAATATTTGAAGAAAACGGTTCTTGATTATTAAATAAAAACATTCTATTAAAAGCATTTAAATATTTTACCAAAGTATTCTTACTAATGGATTCTGCATCGTTTTCGATAATATCATTTAATATACTTTGATTAGACACCGTTGTAGATTCATTTCTTGCTAGTGATTTCAATATCAACTTTGCTTTTTGCTCATTGTAATCTACATCTTTATCAAGTTTTCTCAAATCGGTTTTAATTACATTTTCCATATAACCATTAGAAAGTTCGCAACATTCCGATTCTTCAACATCAATATTTCCAGGCCATCCACCTCTTGCAATTAAATAGGCTAATTTCTCAAGAGATGTTTCAGTCAATATTTTAGATTGAAATATTTGCTCACATAAATCTTTAAGTGATATATCACCACTTGAATCACCCGATTCATATAAAGTCATTGTATTCATTCTTATACTTTTGATTCTTCCTGTACCACTATGGAGTATTCCTTTTTTTGAAGGAGTTGATGAACAAGTTAAAATAATTTGACCTTTTTCAACATTTCTATCCACATACGCTCTTGTGGCATCCCAAAGACCAGGAACTTCCTGCCATTCATCAATCAATCGAGGTGTTTTACCCTCTAGTACTGTATAAGGTTCCATTTCTGCAAACAAACGATTAGAAAAATTACCCCTTGGATCACCTACCAAAAATTCACTATTAGCATGATATGAAGATGTCCATGTCTTTCCACACCATTTAGGACCTTCTATACAAATAGCTCCAAAAATTTTAAGATATCTTTCTACTAATGAATCAACTATTCTTTTTTTATATTTTGCTTTATTTGCCACCTTATCCATTTTAAAGTCTCCTTATAGTTTAATTTGTAATCATTTTACCAAAGTGACCTATATTTGCTAACTAAAATGACTGATATTTTATAACCTAATTGACCGATATTTTTATAAAAAACTGACCAATATTACAAAAAAATATATAAATCCCGTTTGAACTCCAATTTTTGCGTTTGAAACCCCAGCCCGATGTCCACCTACAATAGGTCTAGAGATTTGTTTAGCTGGTTCTTCAACCAAAATTACTTTTTTGGATAGTATAAATTGTAAAAGACTATCCGAAGGAAAAGCTTCAAAATATTCAATAGTTTGCTTATTCAAATTTTTCAAAATATGACCTCATTTGTCATATTTGATAAACCAATCACATTGTTAAGTCCTATACCTGATGCAATTCTATTAGAATGCAAAGTAATAATTAATTGCTTATTTATGTTTTCATTTTGAATGATTTGAATCATCTGGTAATAATTTCATCAATAGCATCTAAAATAGTGGACTTCCCACTCCCATTATCACAAACTAGCAAATTCTTTTTTCAATAAACTCTATATCTATAGAATCAAACTTTTTATATCCTTCTATATGAATTTTCTTTATATATATTATAAAATCAACTCCCATGCATTGTCCATATTTTACCTATTCAATTTTCCAAATAAGTCATTCATTCTTTATTCATCATCTTTTCTTAATGCTTTATATAATTCCTTAGCCATTGCTTCCATTACCTTATTGTAAAATTCAGGGTCATTAAATAGTTTTTGAAATGAATCATTATTTTCTAAATAACATTTCGTGACAATTGCTTGGAACTTATCAGGAAATAAGCTTTTAACAAACATTTCAGGATTATTATCTTTAGCATATTTCCTAAATTTTTTAACATCAGCATCAGTCATAAACATTTGATAGATTCCTTCAATGATTACTCTATCACCATCGGTAAAGTTACCGCTAAATCTATCATTAACTTTATCAATGATACTTTGGAGTGTATCCTTCTTCTTATTTCTTTCTCTAGTTCCAGAATTATTTGAAGGTTTTACTTCAGCAACATCCTTCTTTTCAAGAATAATAGAACCTTTAAATTGTTCTTCTAACGATGCATATTCAAGTTTGATTTTTTCAGTAATATCAATAGTAATCTTTGGGTCACCAGGAATTAGCTTAATCAAATGTGAAGTGAATAAGAATTCTTCATATAATTCTCTATCATTGATTCTTACTAATGAAGTTACATAAGAATACATTCTATTGAATTTCTTCAATAAATCTCTGAATGCATGCCTTTGTACCTGATCTAAATCGTTATATCTTTCAACAACATACTTAAGTGTGCTTGTTACTTTGCCTAATCCTGTTTCATCTTGTTTTTTCCCAATTTGAGAATTCATAATCTTAATAAATTTTGAAACATCATCAGAGTTAAAAATATTAAACTCCATTAAATTATGTCTAATATCATAAACAATATTAAAGTTTGTTTCTCCATCAAGCACTGTAGTTTCATAGAATGGTTGGAACGCTTTTTTAATATCAACTTCAGTATTTTCAAAATCTAATACAAATGTATCCTCTTTCCCTCTACAAGTTCTATTTAATCTAGATAGAGTCTGTACGGCATTAACATCTTTTAATTTTTTATCAACATACATTGAATGTAACAATGGTTCATCAAATCCTGTTTGATATTTATTAGCTACAACAAGGATATTGAAATCGTCACTATGAAATGCCTTTCTTAACTTCTTGTCAGAATTAATTGATTTTCCTTCTAAGTCAACATTCATATTAACTTCAATATATTCTGTAGTATCATCGTCAAATTTAACCATTCCTGAGAATGCTACTAAAACATTAGTTCCTTTACATTCTTGAGGATGTTGTTTTATATAATCTTTGATTGCAAAATAATACCTAACAGCATTATGCCTTGAATCAGCAACTACCATTGCCTTACCATGACCATTAATTTTAAACCTACCATTTTGTAAAAAGTTAGTCATAATCATCTCTGTCTTTTGATTGATTGTATAACCATGTGATTTATAAAATCTCAGTAAGGCCTTTGCAGCAGGACCTTCAACTAATTCTGGATTATCTTCCGACACTTTAACGATCTTGAATGCTTCTTTGATTGCTATGTAATTAGCAAGGACATCAAGGATAAATCCTTCTTCAATAGCCTGTCTCATTGAATAGATATGGAAAGGTTCCTTCTTTCCTGTTATGGGATTGAAGGTTCCAAATGTTTCGATTGTTTTATTTTTTGGAGTGGCAGTAAAGGCAAAAAATGATTGATTCTTGTGTTTACCTTGAGCTATGATTCTTGATATAATTTCATCCTGAATATCAATTTCACTTACTTCTAATCCTTCTACTTCTGCATAATCTTTAACAGCCTCTTTGGTATCAATCAATGAACGTTTTAGTGTTTTAGCAGACTCACCACTTTGTCCTTGATGAGCTTCATCAATGATAATTGCAAAGTTTCTACCAGATAAATCGTCAAAATCCTTATATGCAAATAAGAACTTTTGAATAGTACAAATAATGATTCTCTTCTTATCATTAATAGCGTCAGTTAATCCTCTAGAACGTTTTTTATCATCAATTGCTTCTACTAATCCAGGAATGTGATCGAAACTGTTTATTGTATCTTGCAATTGAGAATCAAGCACTACTCTATTAGTTACAACAATTATTGAATTATAGATAGGATTGTTTTCAGCATCATGAGCTGAAGCTAATCTATAAGCAATCCATGCGATAGAATTTGATTTGCCAGATCCAGCTGAGTGTTGAATTAAGTAATCAGTACCAGCACCATTTTCTTTTACGCTATCTATTACTTTATTAACAACATCATATTGATGGTATCTAGGGAAGATAAGTTTAGGAGTTTTTACTTCTTTAGATACACCATTTACAATTTTTTCGCTCTTATCTACTGTGTAAGAAATAAACCTTTGAATTATATTTAAGAATGAATCCTTTGCAAATACTTTTTCCCACAAGTATGAAGTTGCATATCCTTCATCATTTGCAGGATTACCTTTGCCACCATTTCTGCCAGCTCCATTCAAACCTTGATTAAATGGTAGGAAATATGTAGCTACACCTTGAAGTTGTGTAGTCATCCAGACTTCATATAAATCCACAGCAAAATATACTAAGAATCTGTGATTTAGTTTAAAACAGAATTCTTTTGAATCTCTATCAAATTTGAATTGATTAATAGCATTTGTATAATCTTGCCCTTTTAATTGATTTTTCAATTCAAAAGCAACTAAAGGAATGCCATTTAAAGATAAAACCATATCAATAGTGTTATGATTCATCTTTGAGTAAGCAAATTGTCTAGTTACACCTAAGATATTGGCTTCATATAATTCTTGCGTCTTTTCATTCAATGCAGATTCAGGTTTAAAATAGCATAGTTTTAGCGAAATACCTAAATCCTTAATACCATGTCTTAAAACGTGGATTAATCCTTCATTATTAACGCAATCTTCGAATCTTCTATATAATTTATTAGGAGCATCTTCACCATAATACTTCTTATACTTAGCCCATTCTTTAGGTTGAGTCTTTTCAATAAATTCTACTAAAATATCAAGATAAATGGCTTTATCTATATCATAATTATATTTATATACCCAATGACCATTTTCATCTTGATAAGAGAATTGTTGATATCCGTGTGTAATTAGATAATGTTCAATATCTGATTCAAATCTTTTTTCACTTGTATCCATATTAGGCATTCTCTTTTACCTCCTCTTTTGTTGATTCTTTTTTCTTTTTTACAACATATAGAGTAGCAATAACTCCAATAACTATTATCAAAATTACTCCTACTATAATAGCTATAATCCACAAATAATTTTCTAAGATCATAATCAACCAACTTAATAAGAAAGATATAATGGTTGAAATTATGAAATAAACAATCTTCATTGCAGTACTATTAAACCAATCTAGTATACTAAATACATATCCTACAACAGAATAAGTTATTATCCAAGTTCCATATTTAGCCACTAGTTGTCCAAACACAGAAACATTAGGTGAATTGAATTGAAGAGTTATAAGCCAAATAAAAACTTTAGTAATTGGTTCAATTAAACCACTAGTACAAACAAATATTAAAACTATTAAGCCAACAAATGATCCTAAAGTTTTCTTCACTTAGTATCTCCTCCCTCATCAATACCAAATATTCTTTTGGTTCTATAATCCATGTTTACTAGATTATAGTTAAAAAAATTAAATTTATTTCTATCCTCTTTATAGCAAATTTCAGCAAGCCTACAAAGTTTCCAACACAAATCTCTAACATTAACTGTGAACTTTTTATTAATTGCTTTATTATTTCCATTTTCATCTTTTATAATTTCTGCCTCAAATGCCCCAGAAATAGCAGAAGAACCTTCATATTGTTTATATAGAAGTTCAAAATATATAATTCCAAACTTCTTACCATCTATGCTAGGATTGCCTTGATGAAGAATTGAATTTCTTAATGAATAAACTAATTTACCACTTAAATAAGGCATGCCAACTCGAATGTGCTCCTCATCATGTTCATATTGACCGATGTATTCATCAAACCATTTAATATATCTACCACTTGGCTTTAAATCTGGATACATTGCCTTACCACATATATCTGGAAGAGTTAATGCTAAAGAAAGTCCTGCTAAACAACAATCATTATTTAAGCAATAATTGATTTCTCTTATTAATTTATTAATCATTTAGTAAACTTCCTTCTTACCTGTAACATATTCATAAATAATTGATTTTTTATAGTTTTGAAGTTTCTCAATTTTATATTGCTTTATTTGAATTAATTTATCAAATGAAGAGCATTTTTTATCTAAATATTCAACAATCCTTGTTTGGTCTTCAGTATCGCAACAATAAGGAACAATCATACTATTAAAATTGCTTCCTGTAAGTTGGTTAATTGTTGATGTAAGATATGTACCTAAATAATAAGCAAAAACATTAGAATTAAGTATGTAATAAATATACTTTGCGTTTTCAGATGTCCTAAATATCATCATAAATGCACCAAATGAAAAGTCATAATCTTCATAAATTAGTGCGTTTTTTCCAATCAACTTTCTACTGCCATTTCTAGAACAAATAAGAATGTCATTTTTTCTTACAATTAGTTCTTCTTTAACGTCACAATCAACATAAACGTTGTCCTCAAAAATCAGTTTACCATTCTGAATATTGGAAGAACGTAAAACAAGTCTTCCTTTATCTTCGGAAGTCATATCACTTGGTGAATATGTAAGTCCATTTCGAATTTCGCCTAAATATTTCATTGGTGTCATTTTGTAATTACTAGGAATTTTTCCAATCCATTCAATCCCACTATCAACCATTTTGACATTAGGATTTAACCCTTTAGTCACAACCTTAGTGATAAGTGATTGCTTATACTCTTTTAATTTCTCAATTTGCTTTTCTTGATTGGCAATTAAAGCATCAATTTGTAATTTTTTTTTGTCTAAATATTTTCCAATTTTCCTTTGCTCCTCTATTGATGGGCAAGGGGTCTTAATTAAACCAAAATTCTCGCTTGTAATTGTATATCTAATATTTTTTGAATATGTCTTATAATATCTATTGCTAAAAACATATTGGAACCAATAATTTGCAAACAATTCATCTATGTATTTATGGTTTACAGTGTAAACATTATATGCTGATGTTATCATTCCGTTTAAGCTTGATAATCCTGAAAATACTGCAGAAACATCTAAATCAAACAAGCAAAAAATTATATCACCTGGTTTTACAATTTGATAGTTATCATAAGAGTTAGGTACTTTTCCTCCTGATGAATTAATATCTTTTTCTTTCACTCCTTTAGTGGTTAAAGATAACAATTGACATTCATTCCATTTTTCTCCAACATTATCGCAATGTTCAACAAACAAATATTTATTGGGAATCATTTCCCAAACTAAAGGAATATCTCCTATCCACTTGACTTCACTATTTTTCATTTCTCTATTCATTACCAAACAACTCCTTCATTAGAGCTGTTTCTTCAGCTTCTAATTCTTTAATCTCAGCAAAGATTTCATCTGAGTTTTTTGGTGCAACAAACTTATAGAACAATCTTGTAAATGGAATCTCATATCCAATCTTATCTTTGCTTCTATCCATAAATGCATCTGGATTATAAGGGAGAACATTCTTTTCAAAAAATTTATCAATATCTTCAGTTAAAGGAATAATTTCCGTATCGGTAGCACCTTTTTTCGCAACTTTCTTACCTTTTTTTAGAATATAGTTTCCATTATCATCATTTTCAGCGGTTTCTACAGTAACTACTGTGTATCCAAAGAATTCTTTATCAAAAACCTTTGATTCAATCTTAAGATTTCCATTTTCATACTCTTTTGTATCAAATTCCTTATAAGCTTTAAGAATTAAATCAATACATGCATCATCTAAATCAACACGTTTTGAACCGATATTTTTTCTTCTTTTGATATAGCATTCACTAGCGTTTATTAATTGAACTTTATTAAGTCTGTTTTCAGTTTTACCTTTTGAAATTACCCAAATATATGTTGTGATACCTGTATTATAGAAAAGGTCTGTAGGTAATTGGATGATAGCTTCTAATAAATCATTTTCAATAATGTATTTTCTTATCGCAACGCTACCTGCGTCTCCAACAAATAAAGAAGATCCATTTTGAATGATAGCCATTCTACCTACGCCTTCTTTAAGCTTCTTAATTCCATTTAACATAAATAGCAATTGCCCATCAGAAATTTTTGGTAATCCTGGAGCAAATCTACCCTCTTCGCCTTTTTGATGTTCTTTCTTAACTGAAGTTTCTTCTCTCTTCCAGTCAATACCAAACGGAGGATTAGAAATTATGTAATCAAACTCATATCCAGTGAATTTATCATCGCTCAAAGTATCACCATACATCATGCCTGATGCATTGCCACCCTTAATTAACATATCTGACTTAGCAATTGCATATGTTTCAGGGTTAAACTCTTGGCCAAAACAAGTAAGATCTGCATCTTTATTGATGCTATGTAATTTTTCTGTTAAACATCCTAACATTTGAGATGTTCCCATTGCCATATCATATGCCGTCTTAGTACAACCATTTCTAGCAATTTCATCTCTTTCTGGCAATACTAAAAGTTCAGTCATTAAATAAATGATGTCTCTACTTGTGAAGTGAGCTCCAGCTTGCTCATCGTATGATTCAGAAAATTTTCTTACTAATTCTTCAAAAATATAACCCATGTCTTGAGATGAAATCTTATTCGGAGCCATATCTGCTTTAGAGGAATTGAATTCTTGTAGAACAGTAAATAATACATTTCCATTTGCCAATGTTTTGACTTCATCGTTAAACTTGAAGTATGCTAAAATATCTTGAATATTTGAAGAAAATCCTTTTAGATAGTCCTCAAAGTTATCTTTAATACCATCTGGATCTGCGATTAATTTTTCAAAGTCAAATTTTGATGTATTGTAAAATTTATATTTAGATTTTTGGGTTAAAACACCTTCTTTAACACTTTCTGGCATCGTTGCAGGAAACTTATCATAAGCATCTAAAACGTCCTTTTTGGTTGCCTTTAAAGCATCGTCAAATCTTTTTAAAACAGTAAAAGGAAGAATAACTTTTCCATATTCGTGTGGTTTATATAAACCGACCAAATGATTAGCAATTTGCCATATAAGGTTTGCCTTTTCTTGTATGTTTTTATTTGTTGTTTTTTGTAATTCTGCTATAGTCATAATTACTTTTCCTCCAAATCAACCTTGTTTTCTTTGCAAAGTGCTACAATTTTTCTTTTTATTTTAATTGTTGGTTCATGCTTTCCTGTTTCCCACCTGTTGATAGATGCAAAAGAAACACCTAGAAGATTAGCAAATTCTTCTTGCGTCATAATCAATTTAGTTCTTAATTCTTTAACTATTTTTTTAAAATCCATAAACTTTCTTTCCTTTGCCTATAATTAACTTGTATGTATTATAACACTTTTTTATCAATTTTTCTACTAATTCGACATATTATTTATTTTTTATCAAATTTGTATCACGTAAATGTTAATAATTGATTACCTGTCTTTTGAATACTACTTGATCAAATTTAAAGTAAGGAGTTTTGAAGCAAAATGAAAACAAAACTAATCCAAAATACCTTTCGCTTTATAGTAGGGGGCTTTTGCTTGAATGTTGATTTTACGTGCAAAATAATACCTTAAAAATGGTGTTGGAAATGCTATTGGTGTAGCAAATTACTTTTTCGGTTTGAACCATAAATATCAAATTTTGCTCTAAAATGACTAAAAATAGCAGAAAAAAAGGCTTGATACTTGAAAATTTACTCAATTTTCTTTGTATCAAACCCAGATGTTTTTAATGGCAAAGATATACTACTATAATCTTTTTTGCATATTCTTTATAAAAAATGAATATCTACTGCCTCTTTTTGTTATCTAGTGCAATTACTTGAACCCTTAATAAAGTAGACATTACTTTATTAAAATTAGTATAGTGAAATTTTATTACTGAGATAATCGACACATTGAGGGAATTATGATTGTTCTAACCAACATTTGTATGTATATATCATCCTAAAGCTACAAGTTTAAGAGTGGGGATTAATGGTTATACTGTGTTCATACAAACTAAATTTTGATGTATCCCTATATATTTTGTATTAAGAATCACAATAAGATAATTATATTAAATTTTGAATATAATGGATTTTGGTTGTATTATAAAAGAATAAGAATAGTGAAACGATTAATCTAAAACAAATATTAGTCTTAAAATTCGAGTTTCATAATCCTACTACTTTAGTTTCCTTTCAAGTTCAGATTTTAATAAAAAGGTTAATATAAGATTTTCTTCGTAAACAGGCTCATAGGTAGTGTTCGTGTCCGAACAGCCGTCAATAGAATATCCTCTATTAGTTCTCCCTTCTATGTCTATTAATTCAACACAGAAGGCTCCATTATTTATTAGCCATAAAATTATTTCATCATTCCATAATTCTCTATTGGAAGTATATTCTAAAAAAGTATTTTCAACTTGATCTGCATCATTTCTAAGTGCTTCATTATAAAAATATAAAGAATGTTTTTGTGGGGATAACAAATCAAAAGTTATTACGCCGATGATAATAAAAGATTTTTGAATGTCCATGTATATATCATAATCGTTAATATCAAGAATATCTTTGATTTCAAAATAGATTTGATTATTAAAATCAATATTTTGAATTGATATTTTTTCTTTTAGCATTGCAATTTCAACTATTTTATCAATAAATCTCTGGCTTTGTTTAGAGTTCAAATTATTTAACAAATATATTTTAATTTCTTCTTTTAAATCTCCTTTTGAAAGTTTTTTATTTAAAAAAGTCTCGTCTGCACTATTCGCATTACCATTAATGATAAATTCAGTAGAAACACTAAATACTTGTGATATTTTAAACAATTCTTCTAATGAGGGAGATAACTGATTGTTTTCCCATTGGAGCAAAATATCAACAGGCACTTCAATCTTAGCAGCAAATTCTTTTGCGGAATATCTTGTACATTTATGAATAAGTTTAATTCTTTCACTGATTTCTTTCACACTTAGAACCTCCTACTAAAGTTTACAAATATTATAACATTTTTTAGGCTTTTTGTCTAATAATTTAATCAATCAAAAAAATTAAAAATTGTTAAGCTACAATAAATGTGAGACTTTCTAAATAAGTTTAGATGAAACAATTAAAAAGTTGGTTCAAATCCTTTACATTGTAAGCGATTAAACTCAATTAGGAGGATTCAAAACGTCCAAAGTCTTTTCATTCTAATGTTCATACTGCTAATAAAATAAAAAATATTGAAAAGAAATTCAAATAGGTTTAAGTGAAATCTATTGAAAACTGAAAATATATTATGCTTATACTAGACATTTAGCATTAAAATCTTTTAATAACATTTAATTTGTTACTGATACCCCTGATCACTATGGAATATTGTCCATCTTACTATATCGCCATGACTTTTTTTAGCATATTTAACATTTGATATATAATAGTTATATTTTTTACAAGCTCACTTAGTGGAATTCCTTCCTCTATATGTTCTCTTGCTATTTGTGCTATTTGTAATTTTTTTCTTTTGTTATCTTCATAAAAAACACCTCCACTTATTGTAACATATTTTTTCCAATAAATGGGGGTAAGTTTAGATTTTATTGGTGGAGCCGGGGAGACTTGAACTCCCGTACGCAGCAACGCCACTATACTTTCTACACGTTTAGTTTATTTAGATATTTCATCTGCCCTAAGCAAATAAACAAGCCAAAAACAGACTACATTCTATTGTAGTTCATCTATGTAGTTAGAAGAGCACTACATAGATATATCCTATATGAAATGAAACTTTGCTAGGATACTATAGGAGATATCTCTAGGAAAGCCGCTTAAATATAGATTAGCAAGCGTATGCAGCGCTCATGTTGTTAGCGCGTGCAAATAAATGTGTGTTTTTTGCGGTTATTTAACCTCGACGTTTTTAAAGCAGACTACTGCTACGTGCTTATATAGCTTAAATCACCACGGCGAATCCATAAACGACCCCATGTTAATTTCCAATGAGGAAATTATAAAGCATTTTTAGATCTATTGCAAGAGAATTTAATATTTTTGTGCATCCTTGATGGCTTTTTCTATTTTTCTTTTACTATCTTTTTCTTTTAAAGCTTCTCTTTTATCTACTAGCTTTTTACCCTTACATAGACCAATTTCAATTTTCAGTAGAGCATCCACAAAATAAGCTCTTAATGCTACAATTGCTAATCCCTCTAATTTTACCTTAGTTGCTAGCTTTATGGTCTCATGCTGATGGAGTAGGAGCTCTCTAGAACGAAATTCCTCATGGTTAAATAAATTTCCCTGGTCATATTTAGCAATATGCATATTTAAAATAAAAGGCTTATTATTTTTTATTATGACATATGCATCATTAATATTACATTTTCCTAAGCGCACGGATTTAATTTCAGTACCAGTTAGCTTGATACCAGCTTCATATTTTTCCAAAATAAAATATTCAAATCCTGCTCTTTTATTTGTACAAATTACCTTCAACCTTATTCCCTCCCCCTATCATTATAATCCTTAAGAAACATAAAATCAATACGTTGTGTTTTTCTATCTGCACCAATAACTACTACCTCAACCTCATCTCCAAGTCGATACATTGTTGAACCATCTGTATAGCTGTTACTTTCAGAAAGATAGGAATAATAGCCATTCATGTTTTCTAAGCTTACCAATCCCTCTACACCATTATGCAATGTGACAAATATTCCAAAGGAGGGAACCGAGGTAATGATCCCTGAATAAACCTTATATAGCTCTTTTTCCATGAACCAAGCGTATAGCATAGCATTGACTTCTCTTTCACAATCTATTGCGTTACGCTCACTCAAAGAATTTTGGGCAGCATATTCAGGTAAAAGATCTTGAAAGTGAAGAATTTTTTCTTCCATATGCTCAGGATGAAAGATAGTTTCTTTAAGAATGCGATGAACCATCAAGTCGGGATATCTTCGAATTGGAGAGGTAAAATGACAATAATATCGCATAGCTAAGCCGAAATGTCCTAGACATAAGGGAGAGTATTTTGCCTTCATCATACTTCTTAATAAAAGCTGATGATAAATTTCCTTATGCGGAAGCTCATCCATTTCATTAAGTAATTTTTGCAGGATGCTAGAGGATATTTTTCCTCTTATTTGAGGAATGTTTATCCCCATAGTTGCAAGGTCTTGAAAGCTTTGTAAGAGCTTTTCTTGATCTGGCTTTTCATGGATACGATACATACATGGAAGCTGCATTATATTCATATGGTAGGCAATTGTCTCGTTAGCCATGAGCATAAAAGCTTCTATCAGCTTTTCTGCTTCTGCCCTTACAATTGGAGCTACATCTATAGGCTCTCCTTGCTGATTTAAATGAAATTTATATTCCTTTATATCAAATTCTAAAGCCCCCATTTTTCTTCTTTTTCTTTGCAGAATGGAAGCTAATTCCTGCATAGTATTTAAAGGCTCAGTTAAGTCTGGAAATTCTTGGAGTGCTTTTGGATTCTTTTCTAGAATTTGGTTTACTTTAGCATAGGTCATTCGATATTTTGAATGAATGACTCCCTCACAAATATCATAGTTTAAAAGCTTGCCCTCCTTAGATATCGTCATAAGACACGCTATAACTAAACGATCCTCGTTTGGATTTAAAGAACAAACCCCATTAGAAAGCTTATGTGGTAGCATAGGAATTACACGATCTGCTAAGTATACAGAGGTTCCTCGCTTTAAGGCCTCCTGATCTAATGCTGTCCCTTCCTTTATATAGGCACTGACATCAGCAATATAGACACCTAGAATAAAGCTTCCATCCTCTTGTTTAAGAATGCTAACGGCATCATCAAAATCCTTGGAATCATCCCCATCAATTGTAAAAATGAGATCATCTCTAAAATCTCTTCGTCCATGGTAATCTTCTGGATGTACCTCAGTTGGTATCGCTTCTAATTCAGAATATACCGAATAAGGAAAATTTATAGGAAAGCTATGCTCTAAGGCAATTTGACTAATTTCAATTCCAGGGTCATCTGGATGACCAATACACTCTACTATTTCTGCTTCAAGTGCCGTCCCTACATAGGATAGCTTAGCATAAACGATTTGACCATCCTTTAGATTAGGAATTTCCTTTTTAACAAGGGCTTTGGTTTGAAAATCCTTCATTGTAGACAGAATATAAGCCTTTGCTTTGCCTTTTCTTGTTGTTCTTTTCAAGGCTCCTACAATATATTCATGTCCTCTCTTTACAATTTTTATAATGGCAGCATTTAAAAGGCGATGACTATTATTGTAAGGATAAAAGCTAACAATATCTCCTGTATAGTATTGCTTTACCTCCTCCTCTTTAACAAAATAATCCTGTTCTTCCTTATCTACAGTAATAAATCCATATCCGGCTTCCTTTATCGTAAGCTTACCCGTTTTTATTATACCATAATACCAAGTATCCTTTGGATGATAAACAAGGCCTTCTTCTATTAAATTTTCTAATAGCTCTTTAAGTTTCTTTTTTGAAAAACCTGTGAACGCTAGTAGCTCCCTAAATTCTGTTATACCCTCAGAAAGGAGCTCTATTACTTTTTGTTCCATTTTTATCTCTCCTTAGGAAAAAAAAGAGATTTCTTTCGAAATCTCAAGTTAGTGTAAAGCTACGGATGTAATTACAGATGCTACAAATAAAACTCCTAAAACAATGGTTACTCTTTGTAAGAGAAGCTCAACTCCTCTGGTTTTCTGATTTTTAAATAATTCAGATTTACTACCATTGAAAGCATCATTAATATCATCTTTAGAATTTTGCATCATGACGATAGCAATTAAAGCGATTGATAAAACCAATACTATATAATCTATCCACATCATAGGCATGAATCTCCTTTTATTATCTTAAAACTTCTATACGATTATAACATTAAGTTATGTATTTTTCAACAACTTATTTTACAATTTTTAAAATTAATTTAGAATCTACTTGTTCTTCTGTAATCTTGTAGGCATGAAGAACAAGCGCAGTAGAATCATCAACATTCTCCTGATTTGCATAAATTTTAGCTAAAATATCTCCTTTACATACTTTATCATTTACCTTTTTAGCTAATACTATACCTACACTATGATCAATTGCATCTCCAATTTTACTACGACCAGCCCCTAGAATCATTGCAGCATTCCCTATAGATAAGGCATCGATATGCCCTACATAGCCAGATTGAGTAGCTAATACAGAATATTCATGTGTGGCCTTCTTAAATTTTTCTGGATGATAGATATAGGAATCATCGCCACCTTGGGCGTGAACTAGCTTTGCTAGCGTATGCAATCCTTCTTTATTCTCTATTTGCTTTTGTAAAAGCTCCTTTGCTTCTGTTACAGACTTAGCTAATTTTGCTGCTAGTACTAGGTGGGCAGCCACCTCTAGGCAAAGCTCTGTAAAATCCTTAGGACCATTTCCATTAAGTGTATCAATTGCTTCAATAACCTCTAAGGAATTTCCAACTGCAAGACCTAGTGGCTCATCCATATTGGTTAAAATTGCTGTCATATTTCTACCACAATTCTTTCCAATATTTACCATTAACTCAGCAAGTCGAGAGGCATCCTTTTCATTTTTCATAAAGGCACCACTCCCCACCTTTACATCTAAGCAAATGGCATCAGCTCCACTAGCTAGCTTTTTACTCATGATAGAGGATGCAATTAGAGGAATAGATTCTACTGTACCAGTAACGTCTCTTAGAGCATAAAGCTTTTTATCTGCAGGAGCAAGCTCTCCTGTTTGGCCTACTAAGGCAATACCAATTGCATTTACCTGCTGTATAAAAGCTTCTTCTGAAATATTGATATCATAGCCAGGAATTGCTTCTAGTTTATCTAGGGTTCCCCCCGTATGCCCTAGTCCTCTACCACTCATTTTTGCAAATTTAATTCCTAAGGAGGCAACAAGTGGGCCCACTACTAAGGAGGTCTTATCTCCTACACCACCCGTAGAATGCTTATCTACCTTAATTCCCTCTATTGCACTTAAATCTAGAATATCTCCACTATGAAGAATACTTTCCGTTAAATAGGTTGCTTCTTGGTCGGTCATCCCTTTAAAATAGATAGCCATAGTTAAGGCAGAAGCCTGATAGGTATCGATTGTACCATTCGTAAATCCTTCAATGAAAAAATTTATTTCTTCTTTAGATAGCTCTAAACCATCTCTTTTTTTTATAATTATATCAACTGCTCGCATATATATAACTCCTTTATTGTATTTTATATTTGTATTTTAGCATGTTTTTAGGAAATTGTAAAATTAAATTACATTGTAAATACCTAAAATATTGACAGAACATTGCTCCTGTTCTTCTATTTTCTGTTTTAATTTGTATAGCTTAGGAAGCTCTTCCTTAGTTAAATCAAATTCAATATAAAAAATATAATTACCTATATAATCCTTTTTAGGTCTTGATAAGATAGCTTTAAGATTAAACCCCTGTTCATGAAATTTTTTTAGAATATTGAAGAGCTGGCCAGATTTATCCTCCTTTGGAGTAACAGTTAAGGAACAAGTAAATTTAGATGCAAAACCTAGGACAAATGGCTTCTTCGTAGCTAAGACGAATCTAGTTTCATCTAAGACATTTCCTAAAATATTTTTTTGTATCAAGGGAAAGGAATCGATTGCTACGTGATCTGGTAAAATAGCTCCTACAGAGGATCGGTCCTTTTTTAATAAACAATTTAAGCTTTCCATATTTGATTGTGTAAAAATGGGAGTGAGGTTGTGCTGAATGATAAAATTTTGGCATTGTCCATAGGCTTTAAATTGAACAAAAACCTCATGAATCTCCGCCATATTTTTTTCATAGCTAGCAAACTGAAAATTAACCTTTAGTTTTACCTGCTCAGTTATATATAGATTATATTTTATTATAGAATCTAAGCTTTCCATAACAAAACCATCTAAGGTATTTTCTAAAGGAATAAAGGCATCCATTGTCTTAGTAACATGGTTACAAACGGTAAAAATACTTGGATAATAGACTACAGGATATGTTCTAGAAAGCTTTTTTCTTGCCAAATCTGAGTAAGTTCCCTTAGGACCTAAGACAGAAAGACTCTTCTTTGGCTCCTCATAAAGCGCATGCATTAGATAATTTTCATCATAATGAAACATATAAACGCTCTTTTTAGGATTCATTTTAAATACCTGAATATGAGAATTGATGAGGATTGCTGTATCATCCTCTAAGGCAAAACCATCTAAGGAATACTTTTTCACTTCCGCATTATAACAATCTAGTCCATCATGGTCATAATGTGGACAAATGGTTATTGGTAAAATACCTAAGCCCATCACCATTTGATAATTGTAAAAATGCATACCATTTTTATAAGAAAATTGATCTCCCATCCCAGCTACAGAAAATAAAATAGCTCCTGCTGAGATTCCCATAAATAGCTTAGGACGATCCTTATATTTAAGGATTAAATCTAATACTATAGTTGATTGCACAAAAGATACCAAATACTCAGCGTTTCCTCCACCAAAGTAAATAACATCTGAGCTTTCAAAGGCTTCCTCTGCGTTTTCTAAAGAGGTTAAGTATTGAACCTTAAATTTTTTAGGTACGAGGGCTTTAAATTTTTGTATGGCCTCTTCAATATTTTGATTTGCAAAGGGAATAAACAGAATCTGCTTAGGCTCTAAAGATAAATTCGCAAATATTTTTTCTTCAAGGGTAAAATCTTCTCTATAAAGAGGGCTTCTTCCTCCGATTAAGGCATAATCAGCCATGAAATTACCTCCTTTTTCGAGCTTCTAAGCGATAAATTGGTCCTAGCTTAGACCATTTTTCCTCAAATTCTGTCATTATATTATCTTCTAAAGCATCCTTATGTAGATCTAAAGAAATATTAGAAAGAATCCAACCCTGCTCACTAAAGGATTGTAAAGAAAACTCAAATAGCTTCCGATTATCTGTTTTTTGAAATATTTCTCCTTCAGATTTTAATATATAGGCATAGCTTTCTAAAAAGCTTTTATAGGTCAACCTTCGCTTTTGATGCGCAGATTTAGGCCATGGATCAGAAAAATTAATATATATTCTTGAGATTTCAGCAGAAGAAAAATAATTCTTCAAATTAGAGGCATCAAGAACAACTAATTTCAAATTAGGGATAGTTTCATTTTCTATCTTTTCTAAAACTCGAAGGAGGACAGAATCATATTTTTCAATAGCTATATAATTAATATTTGGGTTGTTTTTAGCCATTTCATAAATAAACTTTCCTTTTCCACACCCAATTTCCATATGAATCGGATAGGAATTTCCAAATACCTTTTCCCACTCCTTTATGTGCTCTTGAGGATTATCTATAAAATAAGTTTTGTTTTGTCTTAGCTTTTCTAAAGCATTTTTTACTTTTCTTAAACGCATAAACTATTTTGTAAGCTCGTATATTGCCTTTGCATAGATGAGAATTGCTTGCTTAAAATCCTCCAACAGCATATATTCATTGGCAATGTGACATACATCCTCTCTTCCTGGAAGCATTGGACCATAAGCAACTGCATTCTTTATAAATTTTGCATAGGTCCCTCCCCCAATTGTCATTGGCTGAGTTGCAGTATCCTTTGTAACCTCCTGATATACTTTCATTAAGGTTGAAACCAAAAATTCCTTTGGATCTACATAATGAAAGCCACCTGTACTTAAAATTTCTGTTTCATAATGATAAGCATCAGCAGCTATTTTAATTTTTTCTGCAACCACATTCTCTAAGCTTTCTTTAGGAATTCTGCAATCTATACCAATCTTAAATTTTTTATCCTTAATTTGAATTAAGCCAACATTACTTGTAAGCTCCTTCATTTCCTCGTCATAAAAAGCATAATCAAGCTTTTTACCAAAAGGGTCAAAGGTTAAGTATTTTGTGAAAAATTCTGATAGCTTTGTTGGATAGACTTCTTGTAAGAATTCAAAAAGGATAAAGCCTGCATTTAAGCCCTTATGCGGTACCATTGCATGAGAAGCGATACCATAGGCAATATAAGTTTCTCCCTCTATTGTCCCCTTGTAGTTCTTCTTTTCTAAAAAGCTTAAATATTCCTGCTTTAAATCTCTACTTATTCTCATTTTAGCCATTGCAGGTACTACATTATAGCGATTTCCACATTCGAAATCTAGTATAATTTCCGTTTCTTCAAGTGTCCCTAAAAAATTATAAGTCATATGTGACTTTTCTCCATAGATTAAAGGGAATTCTGCATCAGGAGAAAATCCGAATTCAGGTAATTCATGGGCTTTAAAGTATTGCTGAAGACATCTAGAACCAGATTCTTCATCACATCCCATGATAAGACGCACCTTTTTATTAGGAACAAATCCCTGTTCCTTTAAAATTTTCATAGCTAAATAAGCAGCCACCAATGGACCCTTATCATCCATTGCCCCTCGGCCTATGAGCTTTCCATCTTCAATATGTAGGATAAAAGGATTAGTATTCCAAGTCTGTCCTTCTACTGGAACAACATCTAAATGGGCAAGAATTCCTAGAATTTCCTTCCCCTTTCCAAACTCTATATGTCCAGCATAGTTTTTTTCATTTAAAACTAAAAACCCATCCTTTTTTGCATATTCTAATATAAATTTTAAGGCATGCTTATTTTCTTCCCCAAAGGGAGCATCCTTTTTGGGGTCAAAATGGTCTAATACAGTTTTATAGGAGATTAGCTTAGAAAGTAAAAGCAGCCCCTCTTCTAAATATTTTTCAATTTTATATTCCATATTTTTTTCGCTCCTCAAATGAAAAGGATTATTATCCTATGATAATAACCTAATAAAATTATTTTGTATGTAACAGATTTTTTATTTCCTTAGATATAGTTTCGGAATCATAAGGAAATAACATTTTAATCGTTTGATTGGTAATAAAAACACCCTTTGTGGAAAGCTCCTTCAAGGTATCAAAGGTTACTTTTTCTATATCCTCTACTTCAAGGATGACTCTGCCATTCATTGTCTTAGCATCTATTACATTATCTATAGAACCAAGAGCTGTAAGCAGTTGTTGCATGAATTCTTGATTTATGCGAATTTTTGGTGTTCTTCTTTTTAAAAAAACGACTAGGCCTACAACACAAAGAATTAGCACAACTATTGCAATACAGCTTATTACAATAAGTGGTGTCATATTAAAACTAGCTAGTAAATACATTTAAAACACATCCTTTGCTTAATTATAAGTATTTCTTTTTAAAAATTCAATCTTTTTCCTATATTTTTTGGCAATTGTCTAAGCATTTTTAAAGATTGCATCATACCTTATGATAGGAGGTGAAATCATAATGCCAATTGAAACTGTAAATGACTGCCTAGAATGCAATTATATTAAAGAAACTATAGCAAAGATTGATAAGCTTCAAAAAGAAGTTGTAACTGTTGGTGAAAATCGTTGTATCAGCTGTGATACTTCCTTATTTAATCCTGCAAATAATACAATTCCAGTATCACTTTATTGTCGCTGTGGAAACTTATTTACGGGTTTAACAGATACAGCAGGAACTACAACATCCTTCTTTAGAATTGAATCTATCCGTTGTGGAAGGTTTGTAACACTTAGATTATTAGTTCAGGATGGAGATACTTTAACCGCAACTCTTAGAACTATGGTTCTTGATTTAGATGAGGTTAAGGGGATCCAATGCTTTGAGCCTATCACAGTAGAATTATGTACTTCAGCAATCACACCACAGGCCTAGATTATTTATAGCCGAATTTCTTAAAAAATTCCTTTTTAAAATCTAATAGACGATCTTCTTTAATGGCTTCTCTGATTTGAGCCATTAATTTTTTTAAGAAGGCTAGATTATGCAAGGTCAATAAACGCATGCCTAAAATTTCTTCTGATTTTATTAAATGATTTAAATAGCTTTTGCTGAAGGTTTTACAGCAATAGCACTCACACTCAGGATCAAGCGGGGAAAAATCTTCCTTAAGCGCTTGATTTTTTACTTGTACCTTCCCATAGGAGGTAAATGCAGTCCCATGACGTGCATTTCTAGAAGGAAGGACACAATCAAACATATCTACTCCATTCATAGAACCAATGATTAAATCATCTGGAGAACCAACCCCCATAAGATATCTTGGCTTGTCCTTAGGCATAATGGTTTTGAGATATGCAAGCATTTCATACATTTCTTCCTTAGATTCCCCTACAGATAACCCACCAATAGAGTAACCAGGGAAATCAATCTTCATTAGCTCATCAAGACAATATTTTCTTAGTTCTTTATTTCCAGCTCCTTGAACAATCCCAAATAGAGCCTGCGTTTCAGGGCTTTTATGGGCAGCTTTTCCTCGTTTCGCCCAGCGAATCGTTCTATCTATAGAATCCTTTAAATAGGCATCACTTGCATGAAAGGGAGGACATTCATCAAAGCTCATGATAATATCTGCCCCTAAATTATTTTGGATAGCAATTGATTTTTCTGGAGATAAAAATAATTTTTCTCCAGATTTATGATGTCTAAATTCCACACCCTCTTCCGTTATCTTTCTAATTTTAGATAGAGAAAATACCTGAAATCCACCACTATCTGTCAATAGTGCATGCTGCCATTTCATAAACCCTCTTACTCCACCTGCCTTTGCGATAAGCTCATCTCCTGGCTGTAGCCATAAATGATAGGTATTGGCTAGGATTAAGCCATCGCTCACTTCTTCAACCTCACTTGGGATGAGTGTTTTCACATTGGCCTTCGTTCCTACAGGCATAAATATTGGTGTCTCAAAATCACCATGTGGCGTATGAAGAATTCCATATCGTGCTCCTGTTTGTTTACAAACATGCTTTAATTCATACCAAACTGCAGGCATCTTAAATCAACTCCATTTTTTCTATTATTACAGCAGATAAGGGCTTATCCTGAAAATCCACCGCAACACTAGCGATTGCATCTACAATTTCAATTCCCTCAATACAAACTCCAAAGGCAGCATAGGCTCCATCTAGATGAGGAGCATCCTTATGCATAATAAAAAATTGTGAGCTAGCTGAATTTGGCATCATACTTCTAGCCATAGAGATTACACCACGCGTATGCTCTAAAGGGTTAGAAAAACCATTGGCGCTAAATTCTCCTTCTATTTTTTCTTTAGATCCCCCTACTCCTGTGCCTAATGGATCTCCACCTTGAATCATAAATCCTTCTATAATTCTATGAAAGGTAAGACCATTATAAAATCCTTCTTGTACTAAATTTATAAAATTTTTGACCGTTTTTGGGGCTACTTCGGGAAATAATTCTAATACAATCGTTCCCAATTTTTTTATCGTTATGGAAACTTTAGGATTATTTTCATTTAAAAATTCTTTATAATTCATATCTATTCTTCTTTCTAATTTTTTTTTAAAATTCTTTTGTTAAACAAAAATAAAGAAAGGCTTTTCAACCTTAAGAACAAAGTTTAGTAAACCTAACTTCATGACTATTATTTAATGAACATCGAGTCTCCAAAGGAGAAAAATCTATAATTTTCCTTCACAGCCTCTTGGTAAGCCTTTAAGATAAATTCTCTTCCTGCAAAAGCACTTACTAACATGATAAGTGTTGATTTAGGCAAATGAAAATTTGTAATTTGTGCTTGAACGACCTTAAATTTATAGCCTGGATATATGAAAATGTCAGTTGTTCCACAGCATTTTTTAAAGCCATTTTGATAAGCAGATTCCAAGGTTCTAGTTGAGGTAGTTCCAACAGCTATAATCCGTTTCTTTTTTTGGATTGCTGAATTTAAGGCATCTGCTGCTTGTTGGGAAATCTCATAATACTCTTCATGCATAACATGATTTGTAAGGTCCTCCTCCTCAACAGGTCTAAAGGTACCTAATCCTACATGTAGAGTTATAAATATGAGCTCAACCTTTTTTTCCTGCAAGCGTTTAAGAATTTCTTCGGTAAAATGGAGACCTGCTGTAGGAGCTGCTGCTGATCCTGGATGCTTAGCATACACCGTTTGATAGCGATTCTTGTCCTCTAGCTTTTCATGAATGTAAGGAGGTAATGGCATTTGACCTAAGGCATCTAATATTTCCACTAGAATTCCTTCATATAAAAGCTCAAATTTACAAATTCCCATATCTTCTTTGGCAACACAACGTGCTCTAAGCCGTCCATCGCCAAAAAAGACAACTGTTCCAACCTTAACTCTTCTTTGTGGCTTTGCTAGAGTTTCCCAGCAATTTTCTCCTAAATCCTTTAACAATAAAACCTCAATGACTGCCTGGGTATCTTCCTTATTTCCTATCAATCTTGCAGGAATAACCTTTGTATCATTAAATACTAACACGTCATGCTCATCTAGCATATTGACAATCTCTGTAAATTGATGGTGCTCAATCGTCTGATCTTCTTTATCTAAAACCATAAATCTTGATTCGCTTCGCTCCTTTAAAGGCGTTTGTGCGATGAGCTCTAATGGCAATTCATAATCGTAATCTGTCGTTTTTATCATCCAAATAACCCCTTTAAAAATGGTATACCCAATTCTTGATAAGCGCGCTCTGTGGCAATTCTTCCTCTACTAGAGCGTTTGATATAGCCCTCCTGTAAAAGATACGGCTCATAAACATCCTCAATCGTAGAAACCTCCTCCGAAATGGTTGCAGCAATAGATTCCACACCTACAGGTCCACCCTTAAAGGTTTGTATGATAGCCTTTAAATATCTATGATCTGTATAGTCTAATCCATTTTTATCAATGCCTAGCTTTTTCAATGCTTCAATACAAATAGGAAGTGTAATTAAACCCTCATTCTTTACATCCGCAAAATCTCTTACACGACGAAATAATCGGTTTGCAATACGAGGTGTTCCTCTGCTTCGGCTAGCAAGCTCAACTAAAGCCTCCTCATCCATATGTGCTCCATAAACATTGGAGGTTCTACTTACGATTTGCTTAAGCTCCTCTAGAGTGTAATATTCTAATCTAAGAACGACACCAAATCGATCTCTTAAGGGGGCAGAAAGATCACCAAATCGAGTGGTTGCACCTACAAGAGTAAAAGGCGGTAAATCTACGCGTATGCTTTTGGAATTAGAATCTTTTCCTACCATTATATCTAAAACATAGTCCTCCATGGCACTATAAAGTACCTCTTCTACAAAGCGAGGTAGTCTATGTATCTCATCTATAAATAAAACATCTCCCTCATTTAAAGTAGAAAGAACAGCAGCTAAATCGCCACTTCTTTCTATGGAAGGTCCAGAAATAACCTTTAAATTTGTACCAAGCTCATTGGCAATAATTTGGGCTAAGGTTGTTTTTCCAAGCCCTGGAGGTCCATAGAGTAAGACATGGTCTAAGGATTCATTTCGCTTTAAGGCAGCTTGAATATAAACCTCAAGCATTTCCTTTGCTGAAGCTTGTCCAATATATTCCTTTAAGTATTGTGGACGTAAGGAAAGTGTATCCTCTTCCTCCACAATTTTTGGACTAACGATTCTTTCATCTTCCATCCTAATTCACCTACTTTACTAAAGTCTTTAAGGCCTGCTTTACTAAAGCTCCTTCATCTAAGGCTTGATCTAGCTTAGGTAATACCTTAGTTATTTCCTTTTTATTATAGCCTAAAGCCAACAGGGCCTGCTCCACATCCTCAAGCTTACTATTCTTTACGATAAGCTCTTCACCTAAGGATAATTTACCCTGAAGGTCTAAGATGATCTGCTGGCTAGCCTTTGCGCCAATCCCAGGAAATTTTCTTAAATATGTATCATTTCTAGACTCAATCGCTTTAACAATTTCATTCACTGTACCTGTCGCTAAAATAGAAAGTGCACTCTTAGGACCAATGCCACTAACTGAAATTAATTTTAAAAAAAGGTCCTTTTCATCCTCTGATAGAAAGCCATACAAATCTAACGTATCTTCTCTTACATACTGATAAACATAAACCTTATATTCCTTATTTAAAGAAAAACTATAAGGGTTACTTACAATTAATAAGTACCCTATCCCTTGATTTTCTATTATGATATTTTTAGGAGTAATTTTAGTAATTACACCTTTAATATAGCCATACATCATCAATCACCTTTATATATCATATCATATTCTCCAAAAAAAAGAAAGAAAAAAGGCACATAAAGTACCTTTATATGAAAAATTATCTATCTATTTTCTTATAGAGCCTCGTGGTGGCAAAATGCCTGGATAGGGTCTTCCTTTTGGACGCTCTTGAACAGGAGGTTGAGGATTTATTCTTTCCTGCATAGGGGGAGCTAAAGGAGCTATTACTGATTGTGTACTAGTCTCTATAGGCTTTGGCTTTTCTTCGTAAATTTCATTCACCTTAGGGTAATATTTTTGTACGAAACTTTCTGTATTATCTAGAATTTGTTCAATTTCATTATTGATTAGAGGAATCTTAATTTTCATACCAGTTTGAATATTATATAAATCGGTTATATGTAGGTTAACTCCCTGGATTTCCTTTAATTCTAAGTGGTACATATTTAAAATATCATGTATAGTTTCCCCATTTTTTACTATATGCTCAAGCATGCTATCACCAATATACTATATGCAAGAGGAAAAAGAAATATTTTAAATTATTATTTATCTTTTTTAAGTTTCTTTTCTTTGACTATTTTTTAAATTAATTATATAATAGATTGCGTAATAAAAAGTTTGAAAGGAGATGGATGTCATGGCTTTTCCAGAAGCAATTTTAGTACTTCAGGAAGAATTTTATAAAATCATACAGGGCTTTTCTATTATTGATGAAAACGATCCTATGACATCTGAAAAGCTCCTTACTCTAAAACAATGGATGGATTCCTATACTGCTACTGTAAAGGAAGCCATATCTAAGCATGAAAAATATTTAGATGAGCATCAAAAAAGAAATAAATCCTTTCTTTTAAAGTATCAGCAAAAAATTAAAACCTTGAGTGATTCCTTAAACAAAAATTTAAAGAATATTACAAGAGACCATATTGAGGCTTGTCAAAAATTAAAACAAAAAATAGAGGTAGCAAAAAAGGATACCAATTATAGAATTGAACAGTTAGAAGTCGAGCTAGAATATTTTCTTGCTACTTCTGACCAAAATAAAATTATATTAAACAATGATTATATTGAGGCTAAAAAGAGATTTGACTATCATCGAGAGGAAGCTAAGGAGTCTTATTTAGAGATTGTTAAAAAGAATAACAAGATTTTAACCAATATTAAGGAAGAAATTATACAAAATTATGAAAGTAATCGTGTGGAAATAGTAAAAAATCAAGCAAAGGAATTAGAGCGATTACAAAAAACTTTAGAACAGCAGGAGTCTGAATTGGCTTCCATTACTGCCATTTTAGAAAATGAGAGAAGCAACATGAAGGAAAAATATCGTCATGAAAGTGCGAATCTTAATGACAATATAAAAAGAATTTCTGAAGAAAAAAATAAACTCATTGATAAAGCTAGAGGCCAATATACAAAATCTATGAGTGATGCAAATATAGAAAAAGAGAATAAAAAGGTGCAATATCAGACGCAAGCCCAAGCATTATTAAAAGAGTTTGTTACGAAAATCAATATAATAGATGAAAATACCTCTGTAATTCGAAAGGATTTTGATAGAAAAATTAAACAAATCAAAAGAGAATATTATTCAGATGTATTTATAAAAACTAAGGAGTTTCATAAGCAATTAGAACAAATCTATACAAGCTCTTCTTCTCCTTTTGATAAGTATACTCATCATCTCATTAGATTCAAGAATAAGCAGCATCAATTTAATATTCATATGGCAAAGAAGGAAAAGGAGCTTTTATTGTTAGAGCTTTCTAAGGATAACACTATAAAAATCCTTAATAATCGCTATGATAAAAATTTCTTAGAAATTGATAAAAACTATGCAATTAAAAGCTTAACTGATCAAGAACAATTTGACAATAAATATTATCAGGAAAATGATAATATTTTTGAAAATGATTTTAATTATACTGTTAAGGCTGCCAATTATCGTTTTTCTCAGCAAGCAAATTTATTGCGCTGTCAATCTCAAATTAGAACAAAGCTATTAGAGCGTAATTTTGATGGAATTAGTGCAAATTATTATAAAAAAATTGAGGCAATTCAAAGTAAGATTATGGCTAGTAAGGTGACTATCGATATTACAAAGCGTTTAAATCAGACGCTTCTTTCCTATTTAGAGGAAACCTATCATGCTCGCTTACATCTAGAGGAAACCTCAAGCCTATTAGAAATTGAGAAAAATAAACTGTTAAAGGGATACAATCAGTCTCAATATGAGCACAATATTAGTAACATTAGTCTTGCTAAGGATTATGGCTTTAAGAAGATAGAATTAGAAAATCAAAAGGCTACAGATAATAAAGACTTAAGAATTATACTAGAAAATCTTATCTTAGATAAAAACTGTGCATCTACTGCTTTCTCTATTAAAAAGGAAGAGCTCAACGAAAATTTTGCTAAAATTAAAACACAAATTATTAATAATAATGATTTGAAGGTATCAAAAGAAGCCTATATAACGAATTTATTAGAAAATGATATACATTATTTAGAACAAATTATGATTTCCTTTACACATCTATTTGATGATTTAAAAAAATCCTATCAAACTATGCTTAAAGCAATTTTAGAAGAAACAAATATTGATGAAAATAATTATCATTATATCTCCTCTATTATAAATTCTATCCTGAAGCTTTATATTGACTTTTATAAAAATATGATAGTGGAGAGTTCTTCTATTATATTAGATACCTTACATAATAAAATGAATTATATTTATGAATTTAAATATAAAGAATCTCTAGATGCCTTAGAAGAACAGCATACAAAGGATGTAGAATATATCAATGCTAAGAAAAATGAAATCGTAGATAAGATTGATAGTGCTGATAAAACGATAGAGAATTTTAGACAAAAGATTTTTACTTTAATCAATGATAATGAAATGCTAATCTATAACACACAGGTCAAAAAGAAAAAATTAGATCCTGCAATGCAAATTACATTGAAACAAACAGAGCTAAAGATTAAGGATTATAAAGAGAAAATCGAAGACTTTAATCAAATGAATCGTATGCATAGTGATGATTTAATTGAGCTAAATCAAAAGCTATTAAAATTGAATCATGATTATAAGATAGAGCTTCAAAAAATCCAAAAGATGATTAAGACAGATATCTATATCTATCGACAGTATCAGAGTAATTTAGAAAAAGCTATCAAGCATCCTATGATAAATTTTGATCATATGCAAGATAAATTACAGCATTCTGTGCATGCTAAAGCTTTTCAAAAAAATTTGCATTGCTTTAAGAAAAGCTTAGATTCTTCTATCAACTCAACCAAGACTATCCTCTTACAAACCTATAATCAGTTTGTAAGAGCCTCAACTAAAGATACTGAAAAAAGAGAATTGGCTTGTACGATTGATTTTAAGAATGATGTCAATTCATTTAATGAAAAATATAATAAGGCTACATTAGATTATTTATCAGAATACCATACAAGTATTGCAGCGCATGAAAAAAAGATTGTAGAACAAACTTCTTTATTAGAACAAATGATGAAAATCTATAATCGTAAATTGGAGTTAGCAAAAGAAAATTTCCAAAATGATAGTAATACTTTAGAATTTATTCAACAGCAGATTACGAATGAGTTTTATATGTCCTACTATGCACTTGATGACAATCACCAAAAAATAATTCAATTTCATCAAAATCTTAATTTGAAAAAGAAGGAAGAGTATCAATTGAATAAGGATAATTTAAATAAGGAGCGTAGTGATAAATTTAATGATCTCAATGCAAAGCTTAAAACCTTTATAAAAATTAAAAATGAAGAAATTGAGCACCTACCTATTGCATTCAAATTTAATTCTAAGCTGTTAAATCGAGAAACAAAAAAGAAAAATATAGAGCTTCATGAGGATCTTAAGCAGGCTAAGACAGATTACACGAATCAAAATAAGCATATTGAAAAAAATATGAAAAATCTAAGAAACCATTTGTCTCAGGATCAATTTCAAAATGAAGTTAATCAAAAGCGTAGTATCCTAAAAGAAAAGAAAAATAATACCATCAATTTGAAACAATCTCTTCGAGGTATAAAAATTAATTTATAAGCAGGCATGGACCTGCTTTTTTTAAAAAAAAGTCCAATGGAAATTTATCCATTGGATTTAAATTATTTCTTTAACCAAGAAGGAAATTCTTTTCGCTTTTGTACCTGCTTTAATTCATCTAAAGCTGCTTTCTCTTCTTCCTTTTTTTTCTTCTTTTCTTCTTTTAATCTTAATTTTTCCTGTCTTCTAGAGGTTTTAAAATCAAAAATAGAATCTGTTTTATCACGAGTGAAATCTTCTAAATCCTCATCAAATTCATCATCCTCAAGCTCTTCATTTTGAAAATGTGAAGTCAAACCCTCGTATTCTATATTTGTTTCAGAGACATTTTTATAAATCTCTGAAGCTAATTCATCATATCCATTATTTTGTGCCTTTAGTTCATAGCCTGTAGCAATAACCGTAACAATCATTTCATCGCCTAAATCATTGTTATAGGCAGTTCCATAAATGATATTTAAATTCTTATCGCAATTATTTCGGATTTCTGCCAAGGCAACCTCTATCTCCTTAGCTGCAAGATTTTCAGAAGCTGTAAAGTTAACTATTGCATCTGTAGCACCATCAATGGTTACCTCAAGTAAAGAGGAACGAATTGCATTTCTAGCAGCCTTTAAAGCTCGATCAGGACCTGTTGCTGCACCAATACCCATCAAAGCAGTACCAGAATTTGCCATGACATGCTTCACATCGGCAAAGTCTACGTTGATCATTCCCGGAATGGATATAATTTCTGAAATTCCTTGAACACCCTTTCTTAAGACATTATCTGCTTCACGATAAGCCTCAAGCATAGGCGTGGATGGATCTACAATTTGTAAAAGTCGTTGATTCGGGATAACAATAAGCGTATCTACATATTCTCTAAGTGCTGTAAGTCCTGCAACTGCATTATTCATGCGCTCTGGTCCTTCAAAAAGAAAAGGCTTTGTACAGATTCCTATCGTTAGGCAATTGTTCTCTCTAGCACATTTTGCAATAACTGGAGCTGCACCTGTACCAGTTCCTCCACCCATTCCACAGGTGATAAAAACCATATCAGCATCACTAACCATTTCTCTTATTTCGTCTTCACTTTCTAGTGCGGCAGCTCTACCTACATCTGGATTTGCTCCTGCACCATGTCCTCTAGTAGTATGACGGCCAATTAATAGACGGTTTTTAGCTCTAGAATATTTTAAATCCTGCGCATCAGTATTTACAGCAACAAATTCAACACCGTGAACTTCGTTTTCTATCATATGGTCGATAGCGTTCTTTCCAGCACCACCAACACCTATAACCATTATTTTTGTTTTAGCTGCTTCTAATGAATCAAAATCATCGAATATCATAAAAACCCCTCCATCTAAACCATAAAAAAGCCTACTAATTTATTTTACATTAAACGGCATTTTTTTTCAATATAAAGAGATAAAAAAATAATATTTTCCCTTTTGCCAAAAATTTCCATAAGAAAAAAAGATACAAGCCTGTATCCTTTAAATAATTGTAATTTCATAGCTTAGCAATATACCAAATTCCAATTCAGATCGTTTTTGAATTAGCTCAATCAAGCGAAGAATTTCACTACTTTTTGCATTGCCTGTATTAATGATAAAATTGGCATGCTTAGCACTTACTGCTGCATCCTCTAGATGAAATCCTCGCATTCCCAAAGCGTCTATAACCTTCCATGCTGGTATGAGAGGATTATTTTTAAAAATAGAACCCATATTTTTTGTTTCTAAGGGCTGAGATAATTTTCTTTGCTTTGCTCGTTTTTGTAATATATCAAGAGTTTTTTCCTTTTTTACCTTAAATCTAGCACTAATAATAATTCCATCAATATAATGAAAAATACTTTTTCGATATCCAAACGCACAATCCTTGTTTGGAATCGTTATCTTTTTTCCAGCACTATTTATGTATGTTACATCGATGAGATGCTTTTGTATATCCTCCTTGTAGGCACCACTATTGTTATAAATAGCGCCTCCTAATAATCCAGGTATGCCACCCAAAAAGGAAAGATCACCCCATTCCTCTAAAGCAAGATCATATGCTAGCTTACTCGTCGGATAAAATGCACTACAGGTTAAAATATTATCTTCTATACTATAGGAATAGGGAAGTTTTTTAAGCTGTATAACAATTCCTGTATACTCTCTATCACTAGCTAAAACATTGCTCCCATTTCCTAATAAAAAGAAAGAAAGCTCATGCTTTTCAATATACTGAAAGGCTTGAAGTAAGGCCTCTAAATTCTTAGGTGTATATAAGGTTCTAATTTTTCCTCCACAGCCTATGGTTGTGAGTTCTGCAAAGCGTACTCCATTTTCAATTGTTCCTAAATTATTTTTTATGACATATTCTTCAAAGCTCATTTATATCCCTAGTTCCTTTAAAATTTTCTCACAGGTATCTCGTTGTATTAAACGACTCTGTGCTTTAATCATTTCCAGTCTATACTCTGGGTTTTGTAAAATGTTATGAATGTATTGCTTTATACTATTTTCCATTTCTGCTTCCTTTAATAAGAGGGCACAGCCCTTTTGTTCAAAATAGAGGGCATTTAAATATTGATGATTTTTACTTGTTTTCATACTAGGAATTAAAATACAAGGTCTTCCAATTGAAAATATTTCATAGGTGGTTGAAGCTCCAGCTCTTGAAATGATCACTTTTGCTTGTAGCATTAAATTTGGCAAATCCTCTACATAATTAAAAATGGTTACTCCTTCTACGGATTGATAGTCCTCATAATACCTTCCCGCCACTAGGCATACTCGATACTTATCCTTTAAGGTATAAATCAAATCACAAAGTGGCTTAGAGCCTAAGGAACCTCCAAGAATTAAAATATCTATGGATAAATGCTTATAGCTTTGATAGGAAAGTGAATCTGTAAGGGTTGGAAGCCCCACTACTTTATACTTTTTTTTCATAGGCTCTAAAGGATAGGTTAAGAATACTTTTTTGGAAAATAAAGAAAAAATCTTGTTTGTTCTACCCATGATTACATTTTCCTCCAAAAGGTAAATGGGGATGTGATGCAAAATTCCATATAAAAGGACAGGAAAGCTCACATATCCTCCTGTAGAAATAATTTTATCTATCTTAGGAGGCTTTAATTTGAGCATTGCTTTTAATACGCCTATGATGTGATTATTTTTTAAATCCATTGCAATAAAGGTAATTTGATTTTTTTTACAAAGCCTTTCCTCTAAAGAATTCTTAGCACCGATATAGCATACCTTATCTATTTTTTTTGCTAAAGCAAGCAATGGTATAATATGGCCACCCGTTTTACCTCCAGTCAAGCAAATCATCCTAAAATCACCATTTAAGCCTATGCATAAGCATAAAAAAAAATACCCAAAAAAGGGTATAGATTAAGCTTCGAAAATAGGAATGATATCTTTTAATATTTTTCGAATAGGTAGTCCCTGTGGACAAATAGCTTCACATTTCCCACAAGAAATACAATCAGATGCCTTTCCATGCTTATAGGTGTGAACACCATAATAATAGGTTCCATTCCAATTTGGATCTCTTAATTTCGTATTATAATCTGCAAAAATTGCAGGGATTTGAATATTCTTTGGGCAGCCCGCAACACAATAAGCACATCCTGTGCATTCTATATTTCGTTGCTGCTGAAGTATTATTTTTACTTTTTCAATTGCACTTTTTTCTTTTGCTTCTAAAGGATGAAACTCTTTCATATAGCTTACATTATCCTGCATCTGTTCTAGGGTCGACATACCAGATAGAACCATAAAAATGCCATCAAAGCTTGCAGCATACCGAATCGCATAGCTAGCAGGGGATAAATCTCCTAAGGCATTAAATATATGTTTTGCCTCTAATGGTAATTGAATTAATCTTCCTCCCTTTACAGGCTCCATCACTATGATGGGCTTATGATGCTTTCTTGCTACCTCATAGCAGAGTCTGCTTTGAATTCCAGAATCATTGTAATCTAAATAGTTAAATTGAATTTGAACAACCTCTATCTCTGGATAAGTTGTAAGTATTTCGTCTAGGACCTTTGCTTGGTCATGAAAGGAAAGTCCTACATGACGAATTTTACCTTCCTTTTTTAATGCAAACGCTGTTTCATAGGCACGAGTTGCTTTGTATTTTTCAAAATTTCTTGCATTTTGGGCATGCATTAAATAAAAATCAAAATAGGAAACGCCACATAATTCTAATTGACTTTCAAAAAAAGGACGGATATCTTCTTCAGTTTGAAAGCAATTGTCTGTAAGCTTATTGGTTAAGATATAGGAATCTCTAGGATAACGCTTAGTTAAGGCCTCCTTAATAGCAAGCTCACTCTTCCCTTGGATATATCCATGAGCTGTATCAAAATAATTGAATCCTTGAGCAAGAAATAAATCCACCATATCCTTTACCTGGTCTATGTCAACCTCATTTTCTTTCATGGGAAGTCGCATACATCCAAAACCAAAATTTTTTTTCACTTCATTAAACATTTATCTATCCATCCTTTTCTACAAAAAAGAAACCAGTCTCCCGGTTTCTATTCATCCTCATCCTTACGATACTTATCAATTTCTTCTGCAGAAGCATCACGAACTACAACTTGAATCTTTTGTATTCTTCGACCATCCACTTCAGCAATAGAGATATCTAAAGCCTTAGCATAATCCTCATAATCATCTGTTTCTTCACTAGTCATCGTATAGCATGCAATATAGGTCATAGTAAATCCTACTTCAGGAATACTCTCACATTTAGCAAATAACCATCCTGCCACCTTAGAAGGTACATCCTCAGGTACATCTCCAATATGCAAGCGTTCAAATAAATCATCTACATACATATCTGCATCTACTAAATATGTATTTTCTGCTATTTCTGTAAATAAAATATCATCTTCGCCTGCTATATCGTGCTCATCATAAATTTCTCCAACAAGCTCCTCTAAAGCATCCTCCATAGTTACAAGACCTAATACATCGCCATATTCGCCACTAACAATAGCTATCATCGTTTTAGATCTTTGTAGCTCCATTATTAAGTCGTCAGCCTTCATTTGACTAGAAACAAACTTGACTGGACGAATTAATTTTTTCCAAGATAATCTAGAATTTTTCACCAATGCTGGGAAGAAATCACGTACATATAAGATACCAACAATATGGTCCTTATCTGTTTTATATACTGGAATACGAGAATAATTAACCTCCATTAGGAATTGCTTAACCTCGTCTAAAGTCGCATTGTAATTGATAGCCACCATATCAATTCTAGGCACCATCATATCAGCAACACTACGCTCCTTTAAATCTAAAGCATTCTTAATAATGTTTGCTTCATCATCCTCTATTGTACCGCTTTCTTCCATTTCATTAATTAAAATGTTAAATTCCTCTTCTCCAAAGGTTGCTTTATCCTCCTCAGAGCGTTTTTTAGATACTAAACGCTGTAATCCTCTAAAGCACATAACAAAAGGGAAAAAGGCTAACTGTAAAATATATACGATGTATGCTACCTTTGTAGCCACAGCCTCTGGATTATTTTTTGCAATAGTTTTCGGTAAAATTTCTCCAAAAATCAATAGGGTTACCGTTATAATTAAGGTTGAGGCTAAGCTAACCCATTCTTCAGCAATCCCCAGTTTAATAAAGAAACCAACAGATACTGTAGATAGCGCTGTATTAACGATATTATTTCCAATTAAAAGAGTAGTTACTGTTTTATCAAAATCCTCTGATAATTGCAATGCTTTTTTTGCACCACTTTTTCTGTCTTCTACCAAGCTTTTTAATTTTACAACATTTGCACTTGAAAATGCTGTTTCTGACATGGAAAAAAACGCAGAAAGAAAGATGCATACTACCATGATAATAAAAATTAATGTGTCAAATGATAAACCATTTGTCGCAGCTTCACTTAAGAAAACCGATTGTATGTCCAAATCTCTACACTCCTAAATTTAAGCTCTACTAGAGTATTTTCCTGTATCCGTGGAGATAATTATTTTTTCTCCCTCTTCAATAAACATAGGAACCTTTACTAATAGACCAGTTTCAACATATGCATCCTTTAATGCATTCGTTTTTGTGTCCCCTTTCACAGCAGGATCACATTTTGTAACAAGCAGTGTTACTTTATCAGGTAAATTTAGTCCTAAAATTTCCTCGCCAAATTTTTCGATTTCTACACTCATATTTTCTACTAAATATTTTCTTTCCTCTTCTACTAAGGCATAAGGCAATTCAATTTGCTCATAGGTTTCCATATCCATGAAAACCAAAGAAGTTCCTGAATCATATAAATATTGCATTGTTACCTTGTCAATAATTGCCTTTTCTACCTTCTCAGCGGCATTGAATGTAAAGTCAATTACTGCTCCAGATCTTAAATCTCTTAATTTAGTTTTTACGAATGCTCCGCCTTTTCCAGGCTTTACATGCATAAACCAAAGAATTTTATACATATGACCATCATATAGAATCGTCATACCATTCTTAAAATCATTACTTGATACCATAAATAACTCCTTAAATTTTTTTCTAGTATATATTATATCATAGTTGATATTTTTTTTCAAATGCTATTATTTTTTAAGAAAATAGATTCAATCCTTGGTAAGAACCAAGGCTACTATAAATCTATAATCAAATCAAGAAAGGTAGAATATAAACTATTCATTATAGCAAACCTTTAAATTCCTACACCAATATATACGAGAATTCCTTAATTTTTTTTCGTAAACTAAGAAAAGTGCTATGAATTTTTTACAATTTCCTTCAAATAATTTAATGCTTCTAAATAGCTATTTTCATGCTTTCCCTGAAAGCATTTCTCACATATATCTCGAATTAAATTTACTCTTCTAAATGCTTCACGTTCATCAACCTTAGATAAATGTATTTCTAATTTAATACCATTACACATTTCTAAAGCATCTCTAATCCCTATACTTGTATGTGTATAGGAGGCAGGATTTATTAAAATACCAAAGTAATCCATCGATTGCTGTAGCCTAGTAATCAGTTCTCCTTCTGAATTACTTTGAAAGAACTCCAAATCAAAATAGCCTTCATTTGCCTCCATAAGCCTTTGATTAATTTCTGATAAGGTCAAGGTACCATAATGCTCCTTAGGGCGTTTACCAAGCATATTTAAATTAGGTCCATTAAGAATTAAAACCTTTCTCATATGTCTATCTCCTTCAAAATTAAATGAATTGTTTCCTCTACATCTGTATTTTCTACCTCCAAGGTTGCAAAATCCTCATAAAGTGCTTTCCTTTCCTTATAAAGATCTAGAACAGTTTTAGTAGTGAGTAAGGGGCGCTCTATTTGAGACTCTCGCAAACGTTCCTCAATTTGGACAATATCTGCCTTTAAATAAATACATGGTCCTAAAATATATTCTTTATTTTTTGGAGATTTTACAATACCTCCCCCACAAGAAATGACTACATCATCTAACTTTGATATTTCACATAGAGTATTTGTTTCTAAGGCTCTAAAATACTCTTCTCCATAAAGCTTAAATATTTCATCAACAAATAGCATAGCCTTTTGTTCTATGTAGCTATCTAAATCAAAGAAGCGATATTCAATTTTCTCTGCTAGCTTTTTTCCTATGGTAGATTTTCCTACTCCAGGAAGTCCTATGAGATAAATCCTCATTTTTTTAGCCACCGTTCTATATCATTTTCAATTTGCAGATAGATGTCATGTCTATTGGTAGCATTCAACATATACATATGCGTATTCATTTGATTTTTAAACCAAGTTTCTTGCCGTTTTGCCAAATGCCGCGTATTTTTTTTAATTAATTCTATGACATCTTCTAAAGATGCTTCACCTTTAAAATAGGCATCCCATTCTTTATAGCCAATGCCTTTAGGATAAATTCCTGCCTCTCTTAGGGCAGTAACCTCCTCCTTAAGACCTTGTTTTATCATTGTATCTACTCTTTCATGAATTCTTTGATAGAGTAAATCTCGTTCCATATTTAAGTATACAATAAAATAGTCATACAGTGGCTCATTCTTATGCTGAAAACTATGAATGGATGAGCCTTGACTTTTCTTTACCTCTATTGCGCGTAAAACTCTCTTTCGATTGTTTGGATGGATTTTATTTAAATCAAGCATAGGATCAATAGACAATAAATAGGAAAATAATTCCTCATTTGTATAGGACGCATACTGTTTTTCTAAGGAAGGGTTTCTTTTCTTTGCCTTAAATTCATATTGAAATAAAGCAGCTTGGATATAAAGTCCTGTTCCACCACAGATGATTGAGATTGGAAGTGTTTCAATGATGCTACGTGCCTGAGCCTGAAATTCCGCAACACTATAGTCCCCTTGGGGATTTAAAATATTAATAAGATGATGCTTTATCTTTTTTTGTTCTTCTAGGCTAGGCTTGGCAGAACCAATATCCAGCCCCTTATAAACTGCGATGCTGTCTCCACTGATAATCTCTGTATGATATTTTTGCGCAATACGTAGAGATAATTCTGTTTTCCCTACAGCAGTAGGTCCAACAATGACGATTACTTTAGAAGTCATGATTGAATCCTTTCAAACATTCGTTCTAGCTCAGCAATTGTAAAATGAATTATGGTAGGTCGACCATGAGGACAGGTAAATGGATTTTTACAAAGGGAAAGCTGCTCATATAAGGCATCAATTTCTATTCTATTTAAGGCATGATTGGCTTTGATTGAACCTTTACAGCTGATCTGCTTAGCAATTTTATCTCGAAAGGCTATGACATCAATTTTTTTATTTTCTATAAAAAGCTTTAAAATTTGATAAAGGATATCTTCAGCATTTTCCAATTTTGCCCATAAAGGAACACGTCTAAGCGCAAAGTCCTCATTTCCAATAGGCTCTACTTCGAACCCTAGCTTCCTTAAATCTTCTATATGCTCCTCTAGGTAAAGAGCTTCACTTCTCGTAAAGGTATAGGACAATGGAAAAAGTAGTTCAGAGGTAGGTTGCTGAGGATTACCTAATAGCTCATAATATTTCTCATAATTAATTCGTTCAGCAGCTGCATGCTGATCCATTAGATAAAGTCCTTTTTCATTTTGAAATAAAAGATAGGTTCCAAAGGCTTGACCAACATACTCCATTTGAGGAAGTCTTTGCTCACTTACTTTAGGCTTAGCTTCCTCTTCTACAGCACCTAGCTCTTCCCTGGCATAAGGAGCAGCTTCCTCTGATAGTTTAGGCTCAGAGGATATCCTTGTTCTTGGGAGTGCAAAAATAGTTTCCTGGCGATATCCCATCGTATTGTTTTGAACAGGAATGCTTCTAGTTGGGATAAGGGAAGCTTGCTTAAGAGCTTTAGAAATCGTATCTATTACTATCTTTAGAATTTCTTCCTGATTAGATATTTTTATTTCAGTTTTAGCAGGATGTATATTAACGTCTATTTGAATTGGATCAATCTCTAAATAAAGAACTGCGATAGGATATTTTCCAATAGGGATATAGGTACTATAGCCAGCAATAATTGCATTCGTAATGGCATAGTTTTTTACATATCTTCCATTTACAATTAGGGTGATTTCTAGCTTATTTGCTCGATAAATTTCTGGCTTAACCAATAGAATTCTTCCTAAAACACCATCCATACAAAATCTAGTTTCTATTAGGCTTTTAGCAACCTCTAGTCCATATATTTCTCCCATAAGGGCTTCAGCTTTATTAGAAGCAGTGGTTGATAAATAGGTCTTGTTATCGTTTACAACAGTAAATCGTATAGAAGGATGTGCTATGGCCATACGATCCATTAAATAGGTAATTGAAGCTAGCTCACTTTTTGCCGACTTTAAGTACTTTAGACGAGCTGGTGTATTGAAAAATAAATTTTTTACAATTACAGTGGTTCCTTTATTTGCACTAGCTTTTCCATTTGCTATAAGGCTCCCAGCTTGATAGGTAACCTGATAGCCTCCAACCCCATTCTGACTAGAAAGGATTTGCATTTTGCTTACAGCAGCTATAGAGGCAATTGCCTCTCCTCGAAAGCCAAGAGAAAGAATGCGTGTCAAATCATATTCTGATTTGATTTTTGAAGTAGCATGAGGAAGAAAGGCAAGACGAACATCCTCTTCATCCATTCCCTCGCCATCATCTACGATTTTTATTTCCTTTAGACCTCCATCTAAAAGATAAATACGAATATGCTTAGCGTTAGCATCAATTGAATTTTCTACCAATTCCTTAACTACACTACTAGGTTTTTCTACTACCTCGCCTGCAGCTATCATATTTGCAAGCTTAGGTGTCATTTTCGCTATTTTTCCCATAACCTACTCCTTTAATTCGTATAAAAGCTTTAAAGCATCTAAAGGAGTTAGAGTATTTAAATCAATTTCTTCAATACGCTTGAATACTTCCTCTGCTTTCGTTTCCTTTATAATCTCTTCCTTAGAGTCATATTCCAAAAAGTTAAATAAATCTAAACCCACACCCTGCGTTGTATTAGAGTCCTCTTCTAGACGCTTTAAAATCATTTTACTTCTAGCAATTAAGGATTTAGGTAATCCTGCTAAAGAGGCAACATTGATTCCATAGCTTTTATCTGTTGGACCATCTAATACCTTATGTAGGAAGGCAACTCCATGCTCAGTCTCCTTCGCCTCAACATGAACATTTTTTAAATGCTTTAGCTTTTGGTCTAAAATGGTAAGCTCATGATAATGTGTTGAAAACAAAGTAACACATCCAATTCTTTCATGAACATATTCTAAAATAGCCTGGGCTAGAGCCATACCATCATAGGTGGCTGTTCCTCGACCAAGCTCATCAAATAAAATGAGACTATTCTTAGTGGCATTAGAAATTGCATAATTTGCTTCTGTCATTTCTACCATGAACGTTGATTGACCAGAAACAAGGTCATCGGAGGCACCTATGCGCGTATAGATTGCATCAAAAATAGATAAATCTGCTTTCTTTGCGGGCACAAAGGAACCTATTTGAGCCAAAATGGATATAGAGGCAAGCATTCGCATATAGGTAGATTTTCCACTCATATTAGGTCCTGTAATTAATATCATATTGTAAGTGTTGATTTCAACGTCATTTACAATATATTCTGACTTTAATAGCGTTTCTAATACAGGATGTCTACCATCAATTATTGTAATAGAACGCTTATTGTTAAAGGTTGGACGTACATAATTGAATTCTTTAGCAATATCACTTAAGGAGATGAAGCAATCCATAGTAGCTAAGCCATCTGCAAGATTTTGTAAAGATACGATATGCTTAGAGGCCTCGATTCTTAATTTTGAAAAAAGCTCATATTCTAAAGAAATAATTTGATCATTTGCATGTAAAACGATATCCTCATATTCCTTCAAGGCTTTGGAAATAAAACGTTCGGCATTTGCTAGGGTAGCACGTCTTTCATAATCGATATCTTCTGGTAAGGAGGCAATTGCACCTTTTGAAATTTCAATGTAATAGCCTGTAATACGGTTATAGCCTACCTTTAAAGTTTTTATCCCTGTTTTTTCCTTTTGTTCCTTTTCATACTGTAGAATCCAGTCCTTACTATTGGCTAAAATGGATTTTACTTCATCTAATTTTTGATCAAAGCCTTCCTTAATCATTCCTCCTTCTTTAATAGAAAGTGGAGGGTTATCGACTAAGGCAGCATTTAATATTGCATATAATTCCTGATGATCGGCTAGGTTTATAGCAAATTCCTTTGCTGCTGGTAAAGGTAAATTATAAATAATTTCTTTTATTTCAGGAATAAATTGTAAAGATTTTCTTAACCATACCAAATCCTTAGCATTAGCGTTTCCTGAGGCAATCCTTCCAATGATACGCTCTAAGTCATATACAGATTTAAAATAATTCTTTATTTGAGCCTTTTCAATATATTGTTCGTTTAAACATTCTATAAAATCCAATCTAGATTCAATCGTATTTCTATCCAAAAGAGGCTTATCCATCCATTTACGTAGCATTCTTGAGCCCATAGCAGTTTCACATCGGTCTAAATGCCATAATAATGATCCAGTTTTTTGATTATATCGTACAGTCTCACATAGTTCTAAATTCTTTTTGGTAAATGCATCTAGGTGTAAGTAGGATTCATGGATATAGCTTAGAATTCTTTTTAAATAGGTAGGCATTTGCTTTTTAGTTTCTATAAAGTATTTTAAAAGTATAGATACAGCAGGCTGATACTCCTTCTCTATTCCTTCAACAATATATTCTAGCTCCTTTGGAATTTCAAAATCCTCAACCTTAGATAAAACAATTTGGTTTTGCTTGATAAATTGGAAAAGCTTAGAATTATGTAACCCTTTATCTATAACAATCTCTTTTATATGAAGAGACAATATTTCATTTGCAAGAGTCTCAAAGCTATCAAGCTTAGTGATATATCCTTCTCCTGTAGAAAGGTCACAATAGCATAGAATATAAGCTCTTTTCAATTCTAAAATTCCTGCTATATAATTATTTTCTTTATCATTTAATCCTGAATCTAGTGTTCCTGGTGTAATGATTTTAACAACGCCACGCTTGACAATTCCCTTTGCAGCTTTTGGATCCTCAATCTGTTCAACAATCGCAACCTTATAACCCTTTGAGATTAAGCGCTCTGCATAAGGCTCATAAGCATGAAAAGGGACGCCGCACATAGGAACACGTTCCTCTACACCAGCATCCTTTCCAGTTAAGGCCAATTCAAGCTCCTTAGCCCCTGTATGAGCATCCTCAAAAAACATTTCATAGAAATCTCCCACTCTATAAAATAAAATTGTATCTGGATAGTCTTTTTTAATTTCTATGTATTGCTCCATCATAGGAGTATATTTTACTACTTTTTCCTTCATAAGACCTCGATTATTTAAAGGCATTTAAAACAGCCATAATAGAAATGCAAACTACAAAAATCAAGGCAAATGTTCCTAAAGTTAATAGAATAGGCCTCCATTTAAAATTCATTTTTTTATTCTCATAATATGGATTATCTAAAGGAATAAAGTCTTGAATAGGCTCCTCTTGTTTTGATAAATCAACTAAAGGTCCGATTGGAATTAGGGCATTTTCCTTTTCTGTTAGCATTGCTTCAGAATTCTGAATTATACCTTCTTCTTTAAGAAATACTTCATCATAGCTTTCATTTTGAGGCTCTGAAGGGATTTCCTCAGTAAGAGGTTCTACTTCTATAGCTTCTAAAGCTTGTTCCTCCGTATTCTTCTCTTCTAGCTCTTTTATAGTTTCTTCAAGAGATGGAAGCTCCTCAACTTCTAGGATAGGCTCAGGTTCAGCAGAAAGCGTAGTAGTTTCTGCTTCCTCAATATCAGTTAGAAGCTCCTCCTCTAGCTTTACTTCCTCTATGATTTTTTCTTCCTGTTTGAATTCATGAATCTTTTCTTCTTGAACTAGTGTTGTTCTTTGTAGCTCGGAATAAACCTCTTCTAAAGAACGTTCCGTAACATTATCCTCAACTGGTTCAAAATCCAAATCGTCATATTCTTCATTATCATCAAATTCGGCAAGTAAATCATCAATATTTTCATCAAAAATAGCGCGTTTTTTCGCTATTTTTGCTTTTTCTTCTTCAAGCTTATCCTTTTCTCTTAACTTTCTTACCTTTTTTATTATTTCTTCTAACAAATCATTTTGAGGTTCTGGAGAAGCTTTTGTTTTCGCAGGGGTCTTTACCTTTACTTCTAGTTTTTCTTCTGTAACTGTCTTTTTAGCTGGAGCTTTTTTCTTTACTGGTTCAGGCATTTCAATTCCCTTATGAATAGCTACCTGTGCTGTTTGCTCATCAACATTTAGGTAAGGTAAAAGCTTTTTTAAAATTTCAAATATCAAATCATCTTTAGAATTTGTTTTAGCCACTGCCTCTTCTACATATTCATCTAGCTGGTGAAAAGATTTAATTTCATTTTCATCCAGATAGATAACTTTTTTTGGAAGACCTCTTTTAAAATTATCAACAGCATCTAAATCTATTCTAAATTTTAAAGGCTCCGTGAAGCTCATGCCTCGAATCTGCTTAGCATCTATAGAGGTAAAGCCTGCCTGCTTCACTAAAAATATCATTAAGGAAACCATTTCTTCCTTCTTTAAATTAGAAGAAATTCCTAAGCCTTGTAAGGTAGCAAATTCATTTAGTTGAACTAAGGTCATATTATTTAGTTCTCTTTGTAAGGCTAATGTCAGCTTCCTTTTCGCCTTCATCATCTCCCTAACATATTTTAAAAGATCATCCTTTTTCAAACGTGAAGGGATATTAAAATTATATTTATCTGCTAAAAGCCTAAGCTCTTCTAAAGAAAAATTTTCCTTTAAAACAGTATCTAGCTTCTGTATAGGACAGCCATCAAATTCTTTAGTTAAGTCTAGTGTAACAGAAAAAATTGCCTTAGAATAGCTCGTAAAACTATCTATTTTAGTTTTACGCATATTCATAAGATGAATCAATTCTCCATCCTGTAATTTAATTCCTATATGATTACGGATAAGTACCTTCCATAAATTCTTTCTATATAGGAAGAAATCATCTGCAGTAGCAATTTTTTCAAAAAGATTTTGGAGCTGGAATTCTGTAAAAGTTGCATAGCTTTCTAATTTTATAAAGGCATCACGAGTTAAGGAATGAGAGTCTAACGTCTTAATTCTCTCATTTAAAGCACTCGTTAATGCCATAGAATTAATGCGACGTGGAATCTTTATTTCACGGCTCATAAAAAATGATTTTGTTTGTTCTCCATTTAATAACGCAAGCTTAGAAGCTAAGGCATCTAATCCTATTTGTTTATCAAAGAGTAATACAACATCCTTATTCTCTATATATTCCATAAAATCACTACCTTTTTCAAAAATCCTTCTTCTATAATGATATACCAAAAAAGGCAAAAATTCAAGAAAAGAAAGCTGTTTCTTTGTTTAATTTAGTAATTTCATAGCGATTTATAAAGTATATTTCTCTTTTTAAAAAAATAATGACCGAACGAATGATTCGGTCATAAAACTTACATATGTTCATGAATGGTTCTGGCAATAACATCATCCTGCTGTTCCTTTGTTAATTTGATGAAGTTAACTGCATAACCAGATACACGTATAGTTAATTGCGGATACTTTTCTGGATGCTTTTGAGCATCAAGTAAGGTCTCACGATTAAATACATTTACATTTAAATGATAGCCTCCATTTTCCATGTAGGCATCTAACATTTGTACAAGATTATCTACTCTAGACATTCTTACGCTTCCTTTCCTAAAGATTCTGGTGTAATGGAAAAGGTATTTGAAATACCATCTTTAGAATAGGTAAATGGCAACTTCGCCACAGATTCTAGGGATGCTAAAGCTCCCTTTGAATCTCTACCATGCATTGGATTTGCCCCTGGAGCTAAAGGCTCTAAAGCCTTTCTACCATCTGGTGTATTTCCTGTATTTTTCCCATAAACCACATTGGAAGTAATGGTCAAAATGGAAGTTGTTGCAATAGAGTCACGATAGGTGGTATGCTTTTCTATTTTGCTCATAAATGTTTTCAATAGCCAAACGGCAAGCTCATCTACCTTGTCCTCATTATTTCCGTATTTTGGAAAATCTCCTTCTATCCTAAAATCTACAATGACACCTTCAGAATCACGAATTGGATAGACATTAGCGTATTTTATTGCTGATAAGGAATCTGCTGCACAGGATAAGCCAGCTATACCTGTAGCAAAGAATCTTCTAACATCAGTATCATGTAGTGCCATCTCTAAAGCCTCATAGGAATATTTGTCATGCATATAATGAATCAAATTTAAGGCATTAACATATACACCTGCAAGCCACTCCATCATTTGCTCATACTTAAGCCTTACTTCCTCAAAATTTAATGGTCCATCCCCAGAAACCCCTTCAAATAATGGAGATACTTGAAAGTGTTTATTTGTTTTAGGATCCATAAGGAGCTCATCCTTACCACCATTTAAAGCATATAGCAAGCATTTCGCAAGATTAGCTCTAGCACCAAAAAATTGCATATCCTTTCCTACTCGCATAGGAGAAACACAACAAGCAATACAATAGTCGTCGCCTAAATCCATCCGCATGAGTTCATCTGATTCATATTGGATTGAAGATGTTTTTATTGAAATTTCAGCACAAAATTTCTTGAAATTTATAGGCAACCTTTTACTCCAAAGTACTGTCAAATTAGGCTCAGGAGCTGGACCTAAATTAATTAAAGTATGCAGAATTCTAAAGGAGGTCTTAGTCACAAGTGGTCTACCATCAATTCCCATGCCCCCAATAGATTCAGTTACCCAGGTTGGATCTCCTGAAAATAATTCATTATAGGATTGTACCCTCATAAATTTGATGATTCTTAATTTCATAATGAAATGATCAATCAGCTCTTGTGCTTCTTCCTCAGTAATTTTATGATTCCTTAAATCTCTTTCAATATAAATATCTAAAAAAACAGAATTTCTCCCTATAGACATTGCTGCACCATTTTGTTCCTTTGTAGCCGCTAAATATGCAAAATATAAGGCTTGAATTGCCTCTTTAGCTGTCGTTGCTGGCTTTGATATATCGCATTTGTAAAGCTGTGCAAGCTCTTTTAATTCTTCTAACGCACGAATTTGCTCAGAAATCTCTTCACGATTTCTAATCTTTTCAGCAGACATTTCCCCATCAATCTTATCCTTATCCTTTTTCTTTTCTGCTATAAGATAGTCCACCCCATATAAAGGAACTCTTCTGTAATCTCCTACAATTCTTCCTCTTCCATAAGAATCTGGCAGTCCCGTTAAAATATGTGCCTTTCTTGCTCTTCGCATTTCATCTGTATAAACATCATATACCCCATCATTATGTGTTTTGCGAAATTTAGTGAATATTTCTTTAACTCGATCACTTACTTGGTAGCCATACATTTGACAAGCTTGAACAGACATTTTTATTCCACCATAGGGCTGTAATGCTCTTTTAAAGGGCTCATCCGTTTGTAAGCCAACGATTTTTTCTAACTCCTTATCAATGTATCCTGCCTGATGACTCGTTATACTAGAAACAATATCTGTATCTGCATTTAAAACTCCACCAGCCTCTCGTTCCTTCTTTGATAGCTCTAAAATTTTATTCCATAAAAGTTTCGTTTCTAAGGTTGGCCCCTTTAAAAAACTAGAATCTCCCTCATAGGGTGTATAATTTTTTTGTATAAAATCTCTAACATCTATCCCCTCAGTACTCCATTTTCCTGTCTTAAATTCTAACCATGCATTCATAACTGTATTTCCTCTTTTCTTTCTTCTATTCCTAATAGTTGTTTTGCTTTTGATACCTCTTCCTTAGATGGTGGTTGTACACCTTGTAAAGGATAAGGAATTCCTAATCTTTGATATTTTAATATCCCCATTGTGTGATAAGGTAGAACCTCTATCTTTTCTACTCCCTCTAGCTCTTCAATAAAATTTTTTAGCCTTAGCAAATCCTCATCATTTCCTGTTATATTTGGTATTAATACATGACGTATCCACATTTTTTTGTGATGTCTAGATAAAAATCTAGCAAACTCCAAGATATTTGTATTCTCTACGCCTGTTAATTGCTTATGCTTAGTATTATCTATGTGTTTAATATCTAGCAAAAATAAGTCTGTTACTTCTAATAGCTTCTTATGCCGATTTACATTGCTTCTATTCTTTGGTTGAAAAGTAATACCAGAGGTATCACAGGCGGTGTGTATGCCTTCTGCTTTTAATCTTTTAAATAGCTCATAAATAAATTCCATTTGTAATAGAGGCTCTCCACCTGTAGCAGTTACTCCACCATCAGGAGTAATATAGCTTCTATACTTTAAGATTTCTTCTAATAGATCTTCAACAGTGTATGGATGATGAAGTTCCTGACTCCATGTATCTGGATTATGACAATATTGACATCGGAGTGGACAGCCTTTAAAAAAAATGACAAATCTTATACCTGGACCATCCACAGTACCAAAGGATTCTAAAGAATGTATATTTGCTAACATAGTTACTCCTTTCATCTTTAGTATAACCTAAAAAATTTAAACTATTGATATTCTTTTCTTATAAACAAAAATTTATAAAATTTGGTTATAAAAATAGTTTAATCTATCTTACCTTTTCTTTTTTCTTAATTCAGCTTAAAAATGTTACAAAATTAAAAATATAGCCCCTTTTTATGTAGGAATAAGATTTATATGATATAATAGGGCTATGAAAAAGAGCATCAATATGATAAAAAGATACAAAACTTTAAAAGCCTGTCAAAGTAATAAACAAGACAGGCTTTTAGTTTTGAGAAAAGGATAGGAAGATACTATGAATCAAGAAACAAAAGTTAACATTTTAGAAAAAGATTATTTAGATGATCTTAATAAAATTAAGCAGACATTAAAATCAAATCAGGCACAAGCCATGGTTATTGTGAACCGTACAATGATACTTACCTACTATCAAATAGGCAAAATTATTTATCAAAGAAAGAAATGGGGAAATAAATTTATCGAAAGATTATCAATAGATTTAAAGGATTATGGAAAAGGATATTCGTTTGATAATCTATCACGAATGGCAAGATTTGCTATGGAATTAACTGAAAAAGAAATAGTGGCACAGGGTGTGCCACAAATCCCATGGGGAACAATAATAGCAATTTTACAGAAATCACGTTCACATGAAGAAATAATATGGTATATCAATGAAACTTATAGAAATCATTGGTCAAGATCCATAGTTTTAAATCAATTTAAGCATAAGGCATATGAGAGAAATCAAATAAAGCCTACCACTTCTATTCCAGAAGAATCTTTAACATCAAAAAGATAACAAATTTATTTAAGGATACTTATGATTTTGATTTTTTAAATATTGTTTCTATTAAAAATGAAAGAGAACTACAAAGAACTCTTATAGGAAATATTTCAGATTTTATTTTAGAATTGGGAACTGGTTTTTCTTTTGTTGCAGAAAAATATAAGCTTAGAACCTAGGAAGAAAGCTACGAGATAGATCTCCTATTTTATCATATTCCTACTCATAGCTATGTTGTTATTGAATTAAAGATGCATAAATTTAAACCCGAGTATATTGGACAATTATTATTCTATACAAATTATATAGACACCTATGTAAAAGGTGAGAATGACTCGGAAACTATTGGGATTATATTATGCCCCGAAGCGAATGGATTTATTTGAAGAACAACGCTTAAAAACACAAAAAATATGGCGATTTCTAAGTATAAACTTATAGAGGAATTACCTGAATATTTACAAAAAAAATTAAAAGAAATTCCTTTATCCTAGCAAAGAAAAATACTTCCAAAATGGAAGTATCCTTTAATTTCTTAATAAAGTATTAAAGTCTTCTATAACTTGATCAACCTCATCCCAAGAATGTAAAGTGGCACCACAAGCAAGATCATGGCCACCACCACCATATTTTTTTGCTATATCAACTATAGAAATATCTCTAGACCTAAACTCTCCTATGATGACATCATTTTCTATATCATACGTAAAATTACACCAAATAGGGATTTCAGCAATACCAGCCATAACACCTACCATGCCTCTAGAAATATTAAAAAAATCTACAGGAAACTTTTCAAAGATATCCTTATCATTTTTTAAATAGGCTACGCCCGCGGAAGTGGTTTTAAACTGAGTTCCAAACCAATTTTTCATCAGACGATCTTGCAAGCTTTCTGTGTAGATATTTTTATAAATAAATTCCTTATCTGCTCCTAAATCCAAAAGCATTCCTGCTATTCTAAGCGTATCTCCTGTTGTTTCTCCATATTGAAATCTACCACTATCTGTAACAATTCCGCCAAAGAAAGAGGTTGCTGCATAAGGAGGAATAACAAAGCCTCGGTCTAAAAGAATTTTTGTAATCAATTCACATACAGCAATTTTACTAGTATCAGAAATTACATTTGTTGTAATATCACTAGCATTTTTATGGTGGTCTATTATAAATACTTCTTTTGCATTCTTATATCTTTCATCACTCACCATGGTAGAAACAGATACATCTGTAATAATAACTAAAGCATTTAGATATGCATCGTCCTTCACTTCATCCATAGCCCCTAAAAAGGCATAGCGAGTACTCATATCTCCAACCATATATATCTTTTTGGAAGGATAAGCCTCTCTAAGTGTTAATGCAAGTCCACGTTGACTTCCTAAGGCATCTAAATCTGGTCTAGAATGTCTATGGAGGATAATGGTATCATATTCTTCTATTTTTTTAAATAATTTTTCTATCATCGTCTTCACCTAACCTAATCTATTATACCATATTTTGGTAACAGAAAAAAAGGGCAAATGCCCTAATTTGTAAAATTTGCGAATTTTTCAATTATTTTTCCTACCAAAGGATGCCTTACTACGTCAAATGTTTCAAATTCTAGTACAGCAACCTCCTTTAGGTCCTTAAGCATTTCAGATGCTATTTTTAAACCTGATTGCTTTGAGGTTGGCAAATCTACTTGAGAACAATCTCCAGTGACAATCATTTTAGAATGAAAGCCTAATCTTGTTAAAAACATTTTTAACTGGTCTACAGTTGCATTCTGAGCCTCATCTAATATAATAATTGCATTTTCTAAAGTTCGACCACGCATATAAGCTAAAGGTGCAATTTCTAAAATTTGCTTTTCTATTAGAGCATTGGTTCCTTCAACTCCTAGCATATCATATAATGCATCGTATAAGGGTCTAAGATATGGATCTACCTTTTCTTTTAAATCCCCTGGTAAAAATCCCAAGGATTCTCCTGCCTCTACTGCTGGACGAGTAAGAATGATTTTTTGTATTGCTCCTTTTTTTAGCTGTGTCACTGCATAAATAACTGCTAAATATGTTTTACCAGAACCAGCAGAACCTATACTAAAAATCAAATCTTTTTGATCTAATAATTTTAAATATTGTGCCTGTCGCAATGTTTTTGCATAAACTGGCTTATTTGCCTGAGTATAGCCTACAGGCTTTCTATTCTTTAAAAAAGATAAATATTCCTTTGTTTTTGAAGTCTCAACAATTTTTTTAAGATAAATAATATCTCTAGAGGTTATATGAACACCTAAATTTGCTATCTCTATTAGAGGTAACATAAAATCCTCTAACGCTTGAATTGCTAAAGGGTCTTCTAAATTTGTTAAAATAGCTTCCCCATGAATATCTATGACACAGGAGAAAAGCTCCTCAATTGTTTTTAGATTATCATTTTGTATACCACAAATATTTTTTGCATCATTCGCATTTTCAATTGAGCATTTTAAACGCAAGATATCACTCCTTTAAACCTATAGTTCCTATAGATTCATATTTTTTTACAATAAAGGTGAATGTGTAGGCTTCTTCTGTTTCTTCCATCTTAGTATTCGTTATAGCTAGAATTTTTTCTAAGGAATTTAGTTTATGATCTTCAAAATCCTCTTCTATTTCTTTTTGTGCCCTTTTTAACGCTTCTTCTTTACTATATGTATTTATTATAGCATTTTTTTTCTGTTCTGCAATTTTTTTTAAAGAAATAAAATCAAAAATATTAAAAACAAGCTGATCCTGTTTTTGGAATAGATCAAATTCCTTTTTTTTGCCCAAAGAAAAATTCATATTAAATAGGCTTAAGTTGTAATAGGTAGAAGTGTCTTCTGTAATTTGCTCAATTCTTTCATTTTTGTTAATACTCACCTCAACTTTATCATAGGTAGTTGCCATAACAAGACCTCGAACACTACGATTCCCTTGGATAAGTATATCCCCCTTACGAACAAATTTATTTTTAGAAACCATGTTTTTGCCACTGTAAACATAGAATATATCTACGATTCCATCCTTTTTTGCAACAATATCTCCTTCAATTGGTGCATCTATGGTGTAATCCTCCTCATCTATATTAGCAATATAAACATGAACCACGTTATTCTTTGTATAAACATTGATATAGGGATATTCAAAATAAGTTCTTTGCATATCTTTAGAAAAATCTTTATAATTCACACTACAGAAATCAAAACAAAATAATCGTTTAAAGCTAGATTTCAAACGATATTCTATATCAGCATTGATAGGTGTATCACGATTAAACTCAATCCTATTGACTCTATAGATATTCATATAAAGAATAGACAATAACAGCATTACTCCTGTAATTAGTAATCCGTAACGAGAAAAAAATCTTAAAATTTTGGATTTTAGACTTTCCATTACCTTAAATTCATAGTTTGTCCTTTTTAAAATATTATAGGAGCCACCCTCAATTTCGAATGTTACTTCTTCATCATTAATGCTTAAGTTACTAGAAATAATTTTGTTACTGATTTTAAAATAGTCATCCTTGTTCATTCTTATTTTATAAATCATTGTTCTTTGTATCTCCCATTTCTAATGTATTTATATAACCTTGGATAATAATTTGATTCTTATCTAAGCGAAGAACCTTCAAATCATGGCCATATACTTTAATTTCTTTTAGTGCTATTAAATCACTATCCATATGCTGAATTTGCCGATAATTGCTGATAGATAAAATATTTTTATAATATTCAAGCTCCATCCTACTCACCTGTTTATAGCATATGAAAAAAGGTGGTTTAGACCACCTACAAATGTAATGATTCCTGTTGAAAAATCATGATTTTTTTACTAATTGGATGCTGAAATTCTATTCTATAGGCATCTAAAGGAAATTCAGTTGCTTCTATAGTATACCTACTGCCATATTTTTTATCTCCATAAATGGGATGTCCTATATGGGAAAATTGCGCTCTTATTTGATGAAATCTACCAGTTTTCAACTCAATATCTACAAAGGATACAAAGTCTCCCTTAAGCTCCTTAATTTCTAATACCTGATATGTTAAAGAGGCATAGAGTCCCTTTGCATCTATATAGCTCTTCTTTTCTATTTCATTTTTCAATAAGCAATCTTCTAATGTAGAATTACCTTCTAAACGTCCTTCCACTATAGCGTGATACTTTTTTTTAAAGGTATGGTCCTGTATTTGCTTAGAAAGCCTTGCTGCAGCTTTAGAGGTTTTAGCAAAAACCATTACACCACTAGTATTGATATCTAACCGATGAACTAACCCTAAATAAACATTACCAGGCTTTTGGTATTTTTCCTTAAGATAGACTTTTAAAATGGTAAGCATATCCTCCTTTTTACTACCATCTGCCTGAGATAAAATCCCCTTAGGCTTTACTGCTACCAGCAAATGATTATCTTCATATAAAATCTTTATCATGGCTGGGCCTTCCATTTTTTCAATCCCTTAACTAAGGATTTTAAGGTTTGCTTATCAAAGCTATTTTGACTAAAAATCAAATAAATATTTGAACTACATTTGAAATTAATAAGATCCATTTTTTTTAACCCGTGTAGAGGCTCTAATAAATCTTGGTACATAAATCCAATACCATCTTTACTTTTAATGATTTCTCCTAATAGGTAAAAGGAATTAGAGTGAAAAATTTGAACATTCGAAATGTTAATATTAGATTGCTTTAGACTCATCAGTGTGGCTTCTGCCATGCCGCCACCCTTTGTTCCCAAAATTAAAGCATTATTTTTAAGCATATCTCTAGTAACTCTTTTAATTTCCTTGAATTTTCCTTCTGTAGCGCATACAGGAACAATCTGCTGCTGCTCTAATAAAATCCCATCAAAGGTTTCATCATCATAGGACGTATCAACTATAGCAAAATCCATTTTTCCCTGCTTTAAGGCTGCAAAAATTTCTATCTCTGGCAAAGTCAAAACTTCTGCCTCATCATTATAAATTTCAAAAAGATAATCTAGCAATCGGTTCTTTCCACATAAGGCAATCGCTTCATAGGATATACCTAATTTAAGCTTCTTCTTTTTTAATAAGGAATCAGAAATTGCCTCTGTAAGCTCCCTTGACTGGTTTACCATTCGAATTGCATATTCAACTAAAATTTGTCCTTGCTTTGATAATTCAAATTGTTTCTTACCTGTAAATATTTCAATATCATATTCATTTTCTAAGGATTTAATATGATGTGAAACTGCAGGCTGAGTAATAAATAGACGTTGAGCTGTTTTTGTATAATTTTTCACCTGAACCAAAGTTAATAGGGTTAATAATCGTGGATCTGTCATATAGGTACTCCATAAATTTTTTTTATAATCTATAGCAATTATATAAATAGTATTTTTATTTGTCAAGACCTATATCAGTAATATTCCCAGAATTACAAAAGCAATTTGAAATAAATAGAATAAAATATCTATTTGAATTTCCTTCCAGCCACAGGCTTCCAAATGATGATGAAAGGGAGCCATTTTAAAAAGACGTTTCCCTTTCGTTTTTTTGAAATATAAAACCTGTAAAATTACAGAAAGTGTTTCAAAAATAAACAGCGCAGCCATTAATATAAAGGCAAGGATGGAATCTAAATATATACTTGTAATAGCATAAAAAGCTCCAAGACCTAAGGAGCCAACATCTCCCATAAAAAGAAATGCCTTAGGTAGGTTAAAACACCAAAATATAAATAATGTAATGTGAAATGCTAAAAGCATAGAAAAGATAGCTAAATTTCCTTCCTTTAATGCAATAATCATGAGCCCAATTCCAAAAATTATACTACATCCAGAGCATAAGCCATCAACACCATCCATAAGGTTCCAAGCATTTGAACTAGACACTAAAAGCCAGAGAATAATAATTCCAAAAAACCATTTCAAATCGATGGCCTTGTTGAAAAGGGTAATTTCTGTATTTTGACTATCCTTAAGATAAAAGAAAAAGATAACTCCTGCTATTCCTATCTCCACTAATAATTTAAATATGGCTGGTAGCCCATCATTTTTCTTTAAAAGAATAATTAAAAGATCATCAATTAAGCCTAATATTCCAAAGCCTAGGGCTGCAAAAATAATCATAGTGGTTTCTAGAGTATAGGGGATAAAAAAAAGTGGTAGTACTAAAAATATAATACCACCCATAGTTATTGTACCATTCTTCTTTTTGTGAGATGCTAAACCTAATGCACGTTCCGTTTGAGATAATTTACGAAAGCATTTAATATAAATATTATAAAGAAAACAAGAGAGTAAGGATAAAGCTAAAAACTTAATTGGTTCTAATCCAATCATGAATGACCTCCAAGTCTGAATATGGATATTTAACCCCTCGAATATCCATATAATTTTCACAGCCCTTACCCAATAGCAATAGATAATCCTTTTCCTTCATATCCTTTAAGGCAGTTAATATGGCCTGCTTCCGATCTAAGATAATCTCATATTTATTGACAAGATTAGCTGTCATATCTCTGATGATATCCTTTGGATCCTCAAACCGTGGATTATCCTGGGTCAAAATAATACGAGCATTAACCTCGTTTAAGTAGCTTCCTATCATGAATCTCTTTTCCTTTTCGCGGTTTCCCCCACAGCCCATAACGATAAATAGGTTTCCTTTACAGAGCTTCATTGCTTCTTCTATGACACTCTTTGTAGCAAAAAAGGTATGAGCATAGTCAATTAAAATATGTTTATCATGGATACAAATATGATTCATTCTGCCAGATATAGGTTCAAAATCTCTTAAAAAATCTTTAAACCTTTCTGCAGAAATATGAAACACATCACATAATGCTACTATCGCAAGCATATTATAAATATTAAATTCTCCAATTAATTTAGTTTTAAATAGTATATTTTTAGCATAAAAGGAGATGCCTTGTTCAGATAAGGTATTTAAGGTTCCTAAAACCATTGCTGGACTTTGATATCCATAGGAAATAAGCCTTGCATCACAGAATTTCTCTATATCAGCAAATGCTTCATCATCTGAATTCATTATAGCATATGTATAGCTTGGAAGTTTAATGAAAGGAATTGTTTTGCAATATAGATAATTTTCTAGTGTTTTATGATAATCTAAATGATCCTGTGTAAAATTTGTAAAAATTAAAGTATGAAAGTGGATACCATACACACGATATTGATCAATAGAGATACTTGAAATCTCCATAAAAATGGTATGTATATGCTTTTTTCTCGCCAAGGATAAATATTGATAAATGGTTAAAATATCTGGTGTGGTGTTATCAATTCTCGCCTCATATCCTGGATAAAATACGCCATTAGAGCCGATAAGCATGCTCGTTTTATTTATGGAATTAAAAAAATGATACCCTATACTTGAGGTAGTGGTTTTTCCATTGGTTCCTATAACACCAATTATATTTAACTTTTTTGAAACATTTCTATAATAAATTTTTGCTAACTTAGCAAGACATTTTCGTACATTTGTAACATAAATATAGTTTATTCCCTTATGTTCAAGCTTACTATGAGCTGTAATAATTGTTTTAGCCCCATGAGCTATAGCATCCTCAATAAATAGCTCTGCATTTTTATGGTTCCCATCTATAGCAACAAAAACAGAATTTTCTATACATAATCTACTATCAAGTGTCAATTTGTAGACATCATGATTTATCCTTCCCTGAGGAAGACGAGCTTTTCTAAGTAACGTATTGACCTTCATCGCAATCACCAGTAACATTTTATGTAGCTTTTTTATAAAAAATTCTAGTTTGTCAAAAAAATATATCCAAATCCCATTTTTCTTTGTATATTTTGTTTGCTTTTGTCAATAAAGCTTCTCTATTATTTTCTATATTATGAAGGTGAATCTCTTTCTTTAAAAAAGAATAAACCTTTACAGCTTCCTGTTTAGTAAAACCAATGGATTCTAATTGCTCTATAGAAATTTGGGGTGGATGATATGCTTTTATAAAGCCTAGATAATCTTTATATTGCTGATCTAACTCCTGCAAATGTTGAAAATCCTGTTTTGCTAAGGACATAGCTCTTTTTATTGCAAACCAAAGCTCAGCTATATTTTTTTCATACAAATCCTTATAAGATACCCTCTCGCAGGTATTCCAATAGGAAATAAATTCTGTTATTCTTAGCTTTGCTAAAGAATCTAAACGAATAGCCTCTATCCATTTTTCAGCTTTTGCTTGATATAATAAAAACAAAGAAATACGTAACATAAAATCTGTCTTTAAATAGTCTATCACAAAAATCCATTGACCGAACTCAAAATATTTTTTAAAGAAATTAAAATAGGATTGAAAAATTAGACTCGGCTCATCTAGGGTAAAAAAATATTGTAAACAAGGTAGAAATTGCTTTAAGGATAATTTTTCATTTTCATCTGATAAAAATTGCTCCTCTATTCTTTTTTCAAATAGAAATCCTAACCCATATTTATAATATAAGGCCTTGCATAGAGCAATTTCCTCAAGCTGTTTCCAAGTTCTTAAAATTTTTGCTTCCATATCCTGTAAGGCTATATATGATCCGAGTATCCCATGTTGGGGATGATAAAATAACAGTTCAATTTGAAAAGAACAATGATGCTTAAACTCTTCTATAGATGTTTCAAAATAGATCCTAATTTTTTTAGAAAATCTCTCAATGGTTAATCTATTGCTTTCTGCCTTTCCTTCATATAAAAAAAATAGAGGAGCTGATGTTATAATCTCATACTCCTCTATAGGCTTTTCTAGACAATGCAGTATAACTGCATCTTTAGCGATATAAGCTTCATAGCCTTTTTCTTCTAATTTTTTTAATATTTCTAAAACATAGCCTTCAATCTTCATTTAGTGTGCTAGAATTGAAATACCATCCTCAAGTATAGCAATGGTATATTCAAATTGACTAGACCTGCCTCCATCATCCGTATAAATTGTCCAGTTGTTGGATGCATCTAAATATACTTCCCTTGAACCCTCATTAATCATAGGCTCAATCGTAAATACCATTCCTGGAAATAAAACCATACCTGTATTTTTCTTTCCATAATGATAAATGAAGGGATCCTCATGAAATTCTATGCCTACTCCGTGTCCACCAATTTCGTGTACAACGCTAAATCCATTTTTCTTCGCATGCTGTTCAATAACATAACCAATATCCCTCAATCGAGAGAATGGCTTTAGCTCCTTAACCGCTAAATCTAGACATTCCTTAGAAACCTCTACTAGTCTTTTGGCAATGGGGTCAACCTGACCAATCATAAATGTTCTAGATGCATCTGCATAGTATCCATGATAGATTGTAGTGCAATCCACATTTATAATATCTCCATTTTTTAAAATAGTATACGGATTAGGTATGCCATGACAAACTGCATCATTGATGCTTGTACAGACACTCTTAGGAAATCCTTCATAATTAAGAGGGGCACAAATTCCTCCAAGCTCCTTCGTTTTTTTAGCTACCATTTGATCAATCTCTTCTGTACTCATACCAGCACAAATATGGGTTTCTACATAATCTAAAACCTTTGTATTAATCCTTCCTGCTTGACGAATCCCTTCTATTTGTTCCTTTGTTTTGATCATCCTTTTCGTAGGTGTCTTTATATGAAGGGCTTCATACTTTTTTACCCATTCTTCATATTTCGTAGTTCTTCAGCTCCTTAAAAATTTTCTTACTTGACTAATGAAATGCAGGGAACCTGTGATAACTAAAATTTCTTCCGTTTTAAGATTTTCCCTTGCCTTCTTAATGGCTTCTCTATAATCCTCATAAAGGACATATTTTTTCTTTGTGTGAAATGTATCTAGGGTGGAGGACCGTTTATCCTCAATCGTTGTAAAGTAATAGCTGTCCACTACAGAATCTAGAGCCTCTAGCATGGAATCTATTGCCTTATCCTTTAGTGCAGTAAAAACTATTTTAATTTTTTTATGAGGATATTTTAGATGTAAGGAATGACTGAGGGCTTGAATTCCAGGCAAATTGTGAGCTCCATCTAAAATGATTTGTGGAGTTATATATTCAAATCTTCCTGGCCAGGAGGTTGTTTTTATTGCCTCTTTTAATAACTCCACAGATAGATTTGGATTTAAATACTGCATAACCACAATCGCTAAGGCAGCGTTATAGGCCTGATAGACACCATCAAGACTTGTCTGAAAGGTATCCTTACGAAACATAAATTTGGTTCCCCTATCCCTAATATCAATATGCTTAATTTCAGGGGTAAGCCAATAAAGGGGAACGTCATGCTGCTTTGCATAATCCTTAAAATATAAAAGTAATTCCTCATCTACTGTGGTAAAGCATGGAACCCCTGGTCTAGTAATCCCTAGCTTATGAAACGCAATATCTTCTAATGTATTTCCGAGCTGTGCCATATGATCATAGCCAATATTTGTTATTACACAAACCTTTTTCTCAATTGCATTGGTTGCATCTAGCAAACCACCAATACCACATTCTAAAATCAAAATATCAATTTTTTGTTCCTGAAAATATAGAAGTGCCATCAATAGGGTTAATTCAAAGAAAGGAATTGTATCCTCATAGTTTCTTTGATAATCTGCCTGAAACTTCTGTAACTTATCTATATACAACAAGATGTCCTCATCAGAAATGTATTCTTGATTGATTTCTATGCGTTCATTAAAGCAAATAACAAAGGGAGATACAAATAAGCCTACCTTTTTTCCAGAAAGCATTAGCATACGATTTAAATAACTAGCTGTAGAGCCCTTTCCATTTGTACCTGCAATATGAATCACAGGATAGGATATTTGTATTTTTAAAAGCTCTATACAGTTTTTAATTCGGGAAAGATCCTCTCTTTTTTTCAATTTTTTTTGTTGATATAGCCAATCTAGGGCCTCATGTAAGCTCTGCATATTAAAATTGCTCTAGTGCTTGTAAAACCTCAGCATATTGTGCTTCATAGTCAGCAAGCTTCTCCTGTTCCTGCTCAATTTTAATTTGAGGAGCCTTCTTTAAAAAATTTGGGTTTGCTAGCATAGCTTTTGACCTTGCAAGTTCTCCTTCTAGCTTCTTTTTAGAAGTGAGTAGCTTCGCCTTTGCCTCAGCCATATCCACCAAATCTGCCGTAGGTATGTAAAGATTTGCACAGGATAAAACAACCACAACATTTCCCTCTGCCTTTATTTCTTTTGTAGTTATCAGAAATTCTTTTGGATTTGTAAAACGAAGGATATAGCTTTTTGTTGCTGTAAGCTTTTGTAAGACATCCTCATTTTTACAGCTTATATATATGTCAATAGGCTTAGAGGGTGCCTTATTTGCTTTCGCACGCTCATTACGAATGGCTGTTATAATTTCTACTACATCATCAAAGGCCTCTTTAGCCTCTGCAAATTCAAAGCTAGCATTAATTTTTGGCCAGCTAGATACCATAATTGAGGCTTCATCATGAGGTAATGCCTGATATAATTCTTCCGTAATAAATGGACAAAATGGATGAAGCATTTTTAAAATAGCTTTTAAAACATAGACCAAGACATTTTTAGTCATTTGCTCATTAATTGGATCACCACTACTTAAATCCACCTTAGAAATTTCTACGTACCAGGAAGCAAAATCATCCCATACAAAGCTATAAAGCTCTTTAGCTGCTTCTCCTAACTCATATTTATCAAAGTTATAATCTACCATATGAATCGTATGATTTAAACGCGTCAAAATGGATTTTGATGCTATATTTAATTTTTCTGGCTCAATTGCAGTACAGGTATAACTCTCGCCTAAATTCATGAGAACATATCTTGTGATATTCCAAATTTTATTTAAATAATTCCAAGCAGCTTCTAGTTTTGTTTCATCAAAGCGTAAATCTAACCCTAAGGCACCTCCCGTAGTTAAAAAATAACGTAAGGAGTCCGTTCCATATTCTGCAATCATGTCAAAAGGATCTATTCCATTTCCCAAGGATTTACTCATCTTTCTTCCATCCTTAGCTCGAATTAAACCATGAATAACAATATCCTTAAAAGGAGCTTGATGTGTAAATTCGATACCTTCAAAAAGCATTCTTGAAACCCAAAAGAAAATGATATCATAGCCTGTAACTAGACAGCTGGTTGGATAATAGCGTTTATAATCCTCTGTTTGATCAGGCCATCCCAGAGTAGAAAAAGGCCAAAGTGCAGAGGAAAACCATGTATCGAGAACATCCTCATCCTGTACCCATCCATCTCCTGGACATTCTACCTGAACTAATACCTCATCCTCTTTATACCACGCTGGGATACGATGACCCCACCAAAGCTGTCTAGAGATGCACCAGTCCTGTATATTAGTTAACCAATGATTTAGTGTTTGTGTAAAGCGCTCTGGGATAAAACGATATTCCTTATTCTCTAAAACCTGCTTAGCTAAAATATCCATTTTGACAAACCATTGCTTAGATAATCTTGGCTCTACAACGACTCCTGTTCGTTCACTATGTCCTACGGAGTGAAGGATAGTTTCCTTTTTAATAAATAGCTTTAAAGCTTCCAAATCCTTTAATAATACCTCTCGACAGGCAAAGCGATCCATTCCCTCATATTTCCCTGCCATAGCATTCATTGTACCATCATCATTCATACATAGAGGCATATCTAAATGATTGCGTAAGCCTACCTCATAATCATTTGGATCATGGGCAGGGGTTACCTTAACACAGCCTGTTCCAAAGGCTTTATCTACATAAGCATCTGCTATCACTGGAATTTTTACTTTTGTTCCTGGAATATAAACTTCCTTTCCGATGATAGATTGATAGCGCTCATCCTCAGGATGAACCATGATAGCTTGATCAGCAAACATAGTTTCAGGTCGAGTTGTTGCGATAGTTACAGCTCCTGTTCCATCTACAAAAGGATAATTAAAATAATAGAAGGCACCCTCTACATCCTTGTGCTCTACCTCTATATTAGATAAGGCTGTACGAGCCTCAGGATCCCAATTGATGATACGCTTTCCTTGATAAATATATCCTTTTTTATATAAAGCTATAAATACTGTATTTACTGCTTTATTTAATTGCTCATCTAAGGTAAAGCGTTCCTTAGTATAATCTAAGCTTAATCCTAAGGCAGCCCATTGCTTGCGAATGGTTAAAGCATAGTCCTTTTTCCATTGCCAAGCAACCTTAAGAAATTCTTCTCTACCTATATCATATCTAGAAATTCCTTGCTGCTTCAGCTTCTCATCTACCTTAGCCTGTGTAGCAATTCCCGCATGATCCATACCTGGAAGCCATAGGGCATCATAGCCTTGCATTCTTTTTCTACGAATAATTACATCCTGGATAGAGGTATCACAGGCATGTCCTAGGTGTAGCTTTCCAGTTACATTAGGTGGTGGAATCACAATCGTAAAGGGCTCCTTAGATTTATCTCCCGATGTGAAAAAGCCACCCTCTAGCCAAAAATTGTATTTTCCTTCCTCAACTTTTTTAAAATCATATTTAGGTTCTAATAATTTACTCATATTTTTTCTTCCTTTCAAATTCGTCTTTTGTCATAGAATAAAAGCAGGCATCTATAATTCTACCATCATAAAGCTTTTTATAGCTACAAAGTGTACCATCATAGGTAAAACCACACTTTTCTGCGACTCGCTTACAGCGATAATTATCTGTATGATGTCCCAATTCTAAAATTTCACAATCTGTTTTTAAAAACGCATAATTTATCATCAGCTTTACAGCAGAGGTCATATATCCTTGATTCCAATACGAACTACTTAAGGAGAATCCTAAGGATTTTGCCTTATTATATTTTCGCAATGCTGTATTATATAATGAAATCGTTCCAATCAGCTGGTCTGTATCCTTTAAAGCAATGGCATAGGTTTCTTTGCTCATGATTTGACCATTAAGAATTCTACTAGCTATACTTTTAGAGGGAAATGGTTTCCAGCCAGCAAAAGGTCCAACCAAAGGATCCTTTCCATATATGTAGTAATCCTCTAAATCTGTAAAACGCAAATCGCGAATCCAAATCATATCTCCAATCAATTTCATCGCCAAACACCTCCTTAAGATAAATAAAAAAATCCTTAGATTACTCTAAGGACGAAATATTTCCGTGGTACCACCCTAGTTCTATTCAAAAAATAGCACTCATCTATCGGTTAACGCCCGTATACGGAATTAGGCTACTTTTCTTTCACCTATTCAGCTCCCCAGCTACCTTCCATACCTCTTTTTAAAATCCTTGCACCCTAGGGATTTCTCTCTAACAAAAAGCTTAGCTATGTACTCCTCTGGTTCATCACCTATGCTAAAATTTTACAGCAGGTCTTAAAAATTGTCAAGACCAATTTCAAAAAAGATAGTTCTTCAAATTTAGATGGACATGGATGGCATAATAGCTATAAATTGCTTCTAAAAGGGATTTATAATCTACTGGCAATACCTGTACCTCGTAGGTTTTACTATAATAAAGCCGCTCTAAAGCTGTAAAAATTCCAAAATTTCCTTCATTATAGGTAGCACAATTAGCACATAACGCTCCACCCTCCAATATTGAAAAATTGACAATCCTTGTTCCTTTGCAATGAATACATTGCTTGAGCACTGGACGTACCCCAAATACTGCTAACATTTTCACCAAAAACAGCGATAAAATATAGTAAGGCTCTTTAGTTTCTCGCAGCGCCTTTAAAATTTGTATAACAAAGCTATAGACTCGAGTATGGTTCACTTCTTCCTCTAGATGCTGAAGGATATCTAAGATAGGGGCTAATACACCCACTTTAGTTAAATCCTCATACAAACTATAAAAGCTATCCTTCAATGTATATTCAGTAACCGTAGGAAGATTGCCTTTTGACATTTCAAAATCAACGACATTGAGCGTAGTTACAAAGCCTAGCTTAGTCCTTAATACATCAAGTGCCTTTATACTCTTCATTCCAAAGGAGGTATATAAATATACAATTTTTGATTTTTCTTTATAGTCAATAGTTTTTATAACTATACCTTCCATAGTCCACCTATAAGGAATCTGGAGTATATCCTAAATTTGACAAATCATTTGGTCGATCCTTCCAGTCCTTTTTCACCTTCACCCATAGCTCTAAATGAATTTTACTATTTAAAATTTTTTTAATATCCTGCATGCTTGCTGTCTTAATTGCCTTTATCATAGTTCCATTCTTTCCTAAAATAATTTTCTTTTGACTATCACGCTCAACATAAATCGTTGCGAAAACATCCATATAGGAGGAATTTGTAGGGCATTCTTCTATATGATCAATAACACAAGCAATACTATGAGGAACCTCCTCACTTGTCAAATGCAATATTTTTTCACGAATTGCTTCAGCCATTAAAAATCGATTGGAATGATCTGAACTCATTTCATCAGGATAATATTTAGGACCAAAGGGCAATACAGTCAATATATCCTTGTATAAATGATCCAAATTTTTATTTTCTAGAACTGAAATCGGATATATTCCCGTAAAGGGATATAGTTTCATATACTTAGCAATCGTAAGATCAATATCCTTAAATTTTTTCAACTGATCTACCTTATTAATTACTAAAAAAACAGGAAGCTTGGTTTTAAGGTTAGAAAGAATGATTTCATCTCCCTTTAAAACTTCTTTTACAGGCGTCGTCATAAAAAGAATACAATCTACACCTGAGGTTGCTTCATAGGACGCATGTACCATTCTTCTACCTAACTCAGTATGAGGTTTATGAATCCCTGGTGTATCAGTAAAGGCAATTTGCGCCTCTTTAGTAGTAAGAATTCCTAAAATACGATTTCTCGTTGTTTGTGGCTTATCCGAAATGATAGCAATCTTTTTTCCTACCATATGATTCACAAAGGTAGATTTACCGACATTAGGTCGACCAATGACAGCAACAAAACCAGATTTAAAGGTATCAATTTGCATTTTCTATTTCCTCAAAGCTATAAGGTAATAGCTCTTCTACTGTAGTCATCTTATATTCTTTTTTCATATTTGCCAAAATAACTTTTGTCTCTTTTTTTAACAATTCTGCCATTACTTGTCTACAAGCGCCACAAGGACTGACAGGAAGTGTTGTATCAGCAACGATTGCCATAGCTACGACATCCTCCTTAGAGTACCCTTCACTTACCATCTTAAATAATGCTGTTCTCTCTGCACAATTGCTTAACCCATAACTGACATTTTCAATATTACAGCCATGAATAAAAGAACCATTCTTCAAAAGGATAGCAGCTCCCACCTTAAATTTGGAATAGGGGCTATAGGAACGCTTTCTTCCTAATATTGCCTCATCAATCAATTTTAATTCATTCATATTTTAAACCTCACACTCTAGATAATCCTGCTCTAGCAAGAATCTCCTCTTGTTTTTTACACATTTTCTCTTCATCATCTTTGTTCATATGGTCATACCCACAAAGATGTAAATAGCCATGAACAGCCAAAAAAGCAATTTCTCGTGCTGGTGTATGTCCATAAGCATTCGCTTGTCGGATAGCTTGATCAATATCAATAAAAATATCTCCTAGTTCATCCTCTAGCTCATTTTCTGGATCATCACATAAGGCAAACGAAATTACATCCGTTATACGGTCAATGCTCCGATAGGTCCGATTGATTTCCTGTATTTTTTCATCATTAACAAAAACTACACTAAACTCTTTATCTTGTTCTATAAAGGAAAAGACCTCAGAAATTAAATCCTCATATGCCTTAGTATCCTCGTAGTTTTCATTAAAAAAATTAATTGTCATTTTTTTCACCTAAAAGCTTTGTAAAATTTTGTAATTGTCGGTCCTCTTTATTTTTTAAAGTTTCAATCATAGCCATATTTTCAATCATTAATTTTACAATCTTCTCTAAATTAGAATTCGTAGAATAATCTGCTGCACAAACATAATTTACTCTTCCATCATCTACTAGAGGTAATACCTTATCTATATATTGTGGCTGATATAAAGCGATTGATTTTCCTCCCTTATCCTTTAAAAGCTGCATACAAGGAATATCGGTAAGTCCGTCGCCGATATAGATCATATTTCGATATTGAATAGCCCGACGAACATCCTTAATTTCCATATTGAGCTTTTCTTCATCCACCTCATCTAAGGCACCCTTACTAATTCTAAAGATATATTGTGTTTTTTGAGTATAATTAATTGCCATACCTGGCCATATTGCTTCCTTGGTTACAGGGTCATAGATAAATTTGCATCCATAAATTTTTTTAAAATATTTGGCAATAGAGGAACCCTCAATGATTTCCTTTGTTCCAGAGGAAATGATGTAGTGCTCTATAGTAACTCCTAGAGTTTCTGCAAAGGCATTAATACGATCAAACCAGGTTTGTACACCACGATAATATACAATGGACCCACCCAAAGAGTTTAAATATTCTTCTGTTAGGGGAATATTTTTATTTTTACATTCCCTCATCATGACATACATGTAGGATAAAATTTTATCCATTGAATTTTTCTTTGTATTGACGGATGCCATAGCCCAAAATTCAGCTGGTTCCATACCTAGCCTCTTAATAAAATCATAATTTTGCATGTCCGTTGTACAAAGTGTTTTATCGAAATCATACATAATTCCAATTGTAGTTTTTCCCATAATTTACCACCTACTCTTCTTTACTTTATTATATCATATTCCAAACGAAATTACAAATCATCTATTATCCGTTGTGCCATGAGCTTTCCCATTCTTTGATAAGCTTCCTTAGATGGATGTAAATGATCTCCTGAATCATAGCCTTGCTTAAATTCATAATGATAATCCTTATAGCTCGCAAGCTCTGCTTCAAAATCTACGTTTTTTCTTTCTCGTATCCAATGATTAACTTCATTTTTTAAATTTTCACGAAATGGCTGATAGGTTCTCCATCCATAGATAGGAAGCAAGGTGCCAAAGTATAAATCTAAGCCTAACTTAAAAGCACATTGCTCATAAAATTGTAATCCTGAAATTAGTTCCTTTGCTGTTGGCAAATCTGACATCGGTCTAAAGGGATTAAGTTCTGCTCCTACAGGATGTATGATATCATTTATTCCATGCTGAACAATAATCGTCTTAGCTCCAGAAACAGAGGAAACCTCATGCTCAAATCGATGGAATCCATTCTTTCCATAAGACTGATAGGTAATACAGGAATATTCTCTTAAGATTCTAGTACCTGATACTGCCTTGCGAATAACACTTCGATTTTTAATTCCAGCCTCTCTTAAGGCTAATAAAAAATAATCAGGCCAATCTTGACTTGTTATAGAATCTCCATAGCAAATAATTGCTTCATTGTGGTCTTCGGTATAGACATCTACATTAGAAAGAAAATAAACCCAAGAGGTTGATTTTGATAAATTGATATCTAGCTTTTTAGCAAGAGCTTGATTCCCATAAGAAAAATATCCCTTGGATAAAGGACCTATAACATCCACTCCTGATGTTAAATTTGTATAATCCTTTATATAAATTGAAAGAATTAAATATTTCCCTTCTTCAAGAACAAAATCCAAAGGATCAGATGTAATACTTTTTCCTGCCTCAATAACAAATTTTTTCTTAAAAGAGTTTGTTATAGGAATTCCTTCTATCATAGCTTCATCCGATAATTCATCCCCTATAGAAACATAAATCTCATCTAATATAATTCTTTCCTTACAGCAAAAATTATCAAATGTTATTCTAATTTTATTTCCACTAAAAGGAATAAATAGAGGATATCTTAATGTAATATTCTTAGCATATATTGCTGGTTGTGGCAATACAGTAGATTGCGCATTTCCCCACATTGTTACCCAATGCATCATATCAGCTTCTTTCTTATAAGGTAGACTTTATTTTACCATAAATATTTCAATTGAAAAAGAAAAAGTACAAAATTATAATACTTGTACTTTTCTAAATATAAAAAATGCTACAGGAACAGGTATCATGATAATAGCATAGTTAATGCTCATGTACGGTAAAGAAGCAAGCAACCGAAAACAAGAGATAGACCGCCAGCACCACACTATTCCAAACCAAAGAAACCAAAGACAAGCATTATGGAAATGTGCATAACAGGCTATGGAATCCCTCTTTCCTTTCTTTCATAAAATTTTATTATTGGACAAAATAGAACAATTTATCGCTATTCCGTTTTCTCGGAATGGTAAAAAATGGAGCAAATTCATAAAATCTATTGACTTTTAGAACAATGTTCAATACAATATATTTGAACGTTGTTCAAGAAAGGAATATTGCTATGGATAAAAATGCCAATGTAAAAAATCGCATTATTGAAGTTACAACGGAATTGATTGAAAAACATAACGGCAACATTAAGGACATAACCGCCCGTATGATTGCCACAAAAGCAGATGTTGGATTAGGTTTAATCAACTATCACTTTGGTAGTAAAGAAAAATTGATAACGGAATGTGTGCAGCGCATTATCGGAAAAGTAGTTACAGAATTTCAAATGACGAACCAATATGAAACAGATAAAGAACGCTTAATGGATTGTGCTACTAATGTTTTCAATTTTCTGTTTGAACATTCTGCTATTTCACGTATTTCTATTTTGGGTGATTTACAAAATTATACGGAAAACTGTAATTCTGTACTTACACAACGGGGCTTTTCGCTGTCTTTGAGAAATGATATTTCAAATGTGGATAAATCCATGTTTGTTTTTATTCTTACTGTTACAATGCAGGCGGCATTTTTAGGAAGTGAGACAATCAAACAATTATTGGGGTATGATTTTACGAAAACCGAGGATAGGGCAACATATATCAATAAATTGGTTGGTATTCTTTATAAAGGAACGGTGCAGATTGATGAATAAGAAAATAGGCGTGTATAGCTCTTGTGTTAATTTCATTGCGGTAATCTGTTTTGCTATGTCTATGCTATTTGACTTTGATTATGGCAGCTACTTTTTCTCTATGTTCATTGCATTCAGTTTTGTAGCTATGGTATGTGGATATGCCCACTTTGCTGAAAAGGAAGTAAAATTAGCGGGTTGTGTTTCAGTAGCCTTTTCCGTCATATACGCAGCTATTATTTTGTTAGTTTATTTTGCTCAGCTAACAACTGTACGATTAGATGATTTAACACAGCAAGCTGTTGCACTTCTTGATTTTCAGCAATATGGATTGCTATTTAACTATGACCTGTTGGGTTACGGGGTTATGTCATTAGCTACACTATTTGCCGGATTGACGATAAAACCACAGAGAAAGATAGATAAATGGCTGAAATATCTGCTCATGGTACATGGCGTGTTTTTTATCTCTTGTTTGATTATTCCTATGCTCGGAGTATTCAAAACGGATAGTCCGACGTGGATAGGTATAGCTGTATTAGAGTTTTGGTGCGTTTATTTTTGTCCTATTGGTATTTTATCCTTTTTGCGTTTTCGTAATTGCAAGGAATGAGGTCTATAATGAAAAGAATAGAATGGGTACATTGTCCTGTTTGCGGGAGCAAAACAAGATTACAGATACGGGCAGATACAGAATTAAAAAATTTCCCTCTTTACTGTCCGAAATGTAAACAGGAAAGCTTGATTAACGCAAAAGATTTACAGGTAACAGTTATTAAAAATTTGTATAAAAAAGAGCCAGTCGCATAGACGCAGAGCCGACAAGACTTGTGAGAAATCGCAGTTTGTTTCTTAAAATGAAAAAATCCACATATGTGGATTTAATCAACAAAAGAGGTAGCAAATTGACTATTATAGAGATCAGCATAAAACCCTCTTTTTTCAATGAGCTGTTCATGATTTCCTTGTTCAATAATATTTCCATCCTTTAATACAAGGATAATGTCAGCATTCTTAATTGTAGAAAGACGATGAGCAATAACAAAGGATGTTCTACCAGCAGTAAGCTTATCCATAGCCTTTTGAATAAGTTCTTCTGTTCTTGTATCCACACTAGAGGTAGCCTCATCTAAAATTAGCATAGGGGAATTTTCCACCATCGCACGTGCAATCGTTAAGAGCTGCTTTTGTCCAGCAGATATATTTGCAGTTTCATCAAAAATATAATCCAATCCACCAGGCAAAGAATTAACAAAATGATCCATATGACAAGCCTTTAAGCACCTCATTATATCCTCATCTGTTGCAGATTGATTTCCATAGCGAAGATTATCACGCAGTGTTCCTTCAAATAACCAAGTATCCTGAAGAACCATTCCAAACAATGCAGCAACATTTGCTCGAGTTAAATCCTTTGTAGATATAGAATCAATCGTAATTTTACCTGAATTTACCTCGTAGAAACGCATAAGCAGATTTACTAATGTTGTCTTTCCAGCTCCCGTAGGACCAACAATCGCTACTTTCATACCAGCTTGAACATCACAAGAAAAATCAAATATGATTTGTTTATCCTCATAATAGCCAAAATTAACATGCTCAAATTGAACATTACCTTTAACAGCTGCTTTATCTAACTTCACTAATTCAGTATCCTTAGAAAGCTCTGCTTCTTCTAAAAATTCAAAAATTCGCTCGCTTGCTGCTGCACAGGATTGCAATACATTCGCAATTTGACCAATCGTTTGTAAAGGCTGATTAGCCATACGAGAATACTGGATAAACATTTGAATAAATTCAACTCCTGCAAGACCACTGATAACTAAAATTCCTCCTAAAAAGCAAATCGTTATATAGGAAGCATTTCCAATAAAACCCATAATTGGCATCATCAATCCTGATGCAAATTGACTTTTCCATGCACTGTTTTTTAAATTGGTATTACATTGATCAAAGGCTTCATAAAGCTTCTGTTCCTGATGAAAGGCTATAATTACCTGATGTCCTGAATATGCTTCTTCAATATGGGCATTCAATTCTCCTAAGGATCTTTGCTGAGATCGGAAATATTTTTGAGAATTCTTAACTATAAGTATTAGTGCTACTAAGGAAAGTGGTATAGAAACAACACAAATGAATGCCATTTGCCATGAAATGGTAAACATCATAACAAATACTCCAATAAGTAAAATTACAGAAGAAAAGGTACTAACTAGGCTTTGGTTTAAATTTTGACTGATACTATCAACATCATTAGTAACTCTAGATAATAAGTCACCATAGGAGGATTGATCAAAATACTTTAAAGGTACACGATTAATTTTTTCAGATATATCCTTTCTAAGTCGATAGGAAATCTTTTGGGTAACTCCTGTTAATAAGAAGGAAGCAATATAGTTACCAAAGGCTGAACAGCTATATATACAAATCAGAATGACACCCAATTTGAAAATATATGTAAAATCAATGGCTAGTCCTGCAACCTTTTTTTGGCATTCCTTTGTAATTTCACCTAAAAGCTTTGGACCAAATAGGGAGCCTAATGCTCCAATGATGGATAAAAGAATTGCAAATCCTATAACTACAATATAGGGTTTCATATAAGGAAGTAATTTAGCTAAGCCCTTTTTTAAGCTTTTAGGCTTTCCATGCATCTGTTGTTTAGGCACGATCCATCTCCTCCTTTGATACCTGAGAGTAAGCAATTTCTTGATAAACCTCACAATTTTTTATTAGCTCTTTGTGTGTTCCAGCTCCCACAATTTTTCCATGCTCTAAAACTAAAATTAAATCAGCATCCATAATTGTTCCAATTCTTTGTGCTACAATAATCTTAGTAGGATGATATTCTAATGATTTTAAATTTTCTCTTAAAATCCTATCTGTTTTAAAATCTAAGGCTGAAAAAGAATCATCAAAAACGATAATCTCTGCCTTTTTTATAATTGCTCTTGCAATGGAAAGTCTTTGCTTTTGACCTCCAGAAAAATTTGAACCGCCTTGTGCAACCATTTGATCTAAGCCCTCTGGATGCTTCATTACAAAGTCCTTGGCCATAGCAAGCTGTAAGGCCTCTAGCATCTCTTCTTCTGTGGCATCCTCTTTGCCATAGGCTAAATTAGAGCGAATGGTTCCCTTAAATAAAAGTGCCTTTTGCGAAATAAAAGCAATTTTATCTCGCAAATCCTTCAAATCATAATCTCGAACATCAATACCATCTAGCAAAACTGCACCACTAGTAACATCAAAAAATCTAGGCAATAAATTTATGATAGAGGTTTTTCCACTACCTGTAGAGCCAATGATAGCAATGGTTTGTCCTTGTTCAGCTTTAAAGCTAATATGGTCTAAAACATTTTCGCTGGTATTGGGATAGCTAAAGCTCACATCCTCATACACGATTTGCCCTTTTAAAGTCTCTTTAGGCTGCAAAGGATGTTCTTTATTCTTTAAGCTAGGCTCAACAATTAATACCTCTCTTATTCTTTTTGCAGAAACTAACCCTCTTGGAACCATAATAAAAATCATAATAAGCTGCATAAAAGCCATTACTATCATCATCGTAATTTGCTGAAAACCAAATACACTTCCTAAAAATAAAGGATTCTCATCTATGAGATAGGCTCCTACCCACAAGATGGCAAGACTAGTACCATTCATAATTAGCATCATGCCAGGCATCATAAGGTTTAATACACGATTAACAAAGATGTTTGTCTTAGAAACAGATTGATTAACTTCATCAAATTTATTTTCTTGATAATCCTCTGCAACATTAGCTCTTACAACTCGTATTCCTGTTAAATTTTCTCTAGTTACAAGGTTAAGACGGTCTGTAAGCTCCTGCATACGCTTAAATTTTGGTAAAACAATCAAAAATAAGCTGATTACAAGCAGAGATAGGGATACTACCGCAATAACTACAATTAAGTTTAAACTACTACTGGATTCAATTTTCCCAGCCTTAAGAATACCTAAAATAGCCATTGTAGGTGCTGAAATTGCCATACGAAGTGTCATTATCACTACCATTTGCACCTGTGTAATATCATTTGTTGTTCTCGTGATAAGAGATGCTGTAGAAAAATTATCTATTTCACTTATAGAAAATTTTTGTATATGTGTATACATTTCTTTTCTTATATTATAAGAAAATTTTGCAGCAATTCTACTAGCTAAAAAGCATACAACTATAGAAGAAAGTAGGGAGACAGCTGCAAATCCAAACATCTCAAGACCATTCTTCATAACGCCATCCATACAAGATTTTTTTAATTCTTCTGTCATCGTTCCTGTTTGCTTGGCTGCCTCTGCAATACTAGCATGACTTAATATATTTGTTAATCTAGTAGGTAACTCTAAATCACAATATACCTGTAATATTACTAAGCCTATTACAAAGCAAATTAAAACATATGCCCATTTATCTAAGCATTTTAATAATCTAATCATATTCATCCTCCAAAAATTGCAGGGTAATATCTAATATCTTAATTAAGTGTTCCCGCTCTGCACCTAAAGCCCTTAGATAATCTGATACTCTTTTTTCCTGTCTTGCAAACAACTCTTCATATTTCATTTTTGTTTCCTCCGTTAAGCGGTAATATTTAATTCGCTTATCCTTAGGATCCATATGCTTATTTATCAAACGCTTAGATTCTAAAGCATCTAACTTATGCATAACTGCTGGAATAGATACTTCAAAGCATTTGGCTAGGGAAGAAGCCTTTACCTCTTCCTTATTCCTATTAGCATTGTAAATGAAATTTAAAATTTCAAATTCTATCCTTGTCATTCCTGACTTCAATAGAATTTCATTAGTTCTGACAATAAACTTATTTTTTATAGCTCGTAATTGCTGATTAATTTCTTGATCTAACATATCCTCACTCCCAAATACTTTACAAAATAAAGTTTATCTAGTTAACTATTATAAGGCATTTAAATTGATTTATCAATCCCTTTTTCTATAGTTTGTGATTGTTTTTTCAATCTATAAGCAACTACTCTTTCAAATATAAGATAGACAATAAAGCTGATTAGCATTAAAAAATAATAGGTAATAAAACGCCAAATCAACAAGCCTGAGGTGGCTAAGGAAGCACTTAAAATCGGTAGAACTGAAACAAAGAGGGTTCTAAAGGCAAATTCTATCCCTCCTGTAGCACCAGGTGTGGGAATAAAGCATGTCATAGCTACAGAAAAGGTCGTCATTGCTGTAATTAATGGAAGCTGATTAAATTCAACCTCTATACCTAAAGCATGTAATATAAAGAAAGGAATCATATAATAGCATAATAGTCCTATTAGCTTTAGACAAATACAAAAAATAAATTTTATCTTTTGGGCTAATAGCGCATGAAAGGTATCCTGTGCACCTTTACAATATTCTGCAAAGGAGCTTTCAAAAGAAAGTAACTTATCCTTAAAAATTTTGCGATGAATGATCCAGCTTACAAAACGTATCAGCCAATTTCTTAGCGTCTTAGATAATCCCACAGAACAAAATAAAGCTAAGATTAGGCAATTAATACCCAAGCCAACACCTATCATAACCTGCAAATACACTGTACCTTTCGTTAATTCCTCATAAAAAAATAGAGAGCTTAAGCATAGTATTACTAACGAAGTTTGTGTAATAACAAAATTCATTAATATAATTCCTGAGGACCTCTGCAAATCGACTCCAATCTTCCGATATGCATAAATTTGGAAAGGTTGTCCACCAGAGGCAAAGGGAGTAATCCCATTAAAAAAATATTCCATAGAGCCAATCATAGCTGAATCGATATAGGAAATACTTTTTTCTGTTTTTGATTTGCCTAAAAAATAGAGGGGCAAAGGATAAAAAATCATATAAAGAAATAGAAATAAAAAGCCAAAACAAAGCCATGGCACATTTATATTTTTAAGAACTTTAGCAATTTCTTGAATATCACTTAAAGAGCAAATGACAATAATAACAACAATTGTCAATACTAAAAATATAAGTAATTTAGGTAATATTTTTTTAATATTATGATTCATTAGGCTTTCCTCCTTTCAAAAAGAGAAGGCTTCCTAAAGAAGCCTGTTTATGCATCATATTTACGAATAAAAGCAATTCCTATAGGATAAGGTCCTGTATGTACAGCTATGGTTGCACCTATTTGGTCAAACAATTCTACTTTTTTACCAAATATCTCTTCAAACTTTTTAGCAAATTCCATACCTTCTTCTAAGGAGTTCCCATACCCAACAACAATAAGATAATCCTCTAGGCTCAAATTATGTTTATGCAAGGTGGATTTAAATTTATCAAAAATCTTCATAATTGCACGTTTTCTAGAAAGTGCTATACCACCAGATTGTATTTCCCCATCCTTTTGAACAATTAAAGGTGTGACTTTTAAAATATTTCCTACAATGGCAGTAAGCTTCCCTATTCTTCCACCATGCTGTAAATAAGATAAGCCATTGATAGTGAAATAGCTTCTTCCCGTTACTTTAATTTCTTCAATTTTTGATAATACCTCATCTAGGGTAAGACCATTTTCTCTCATTCTTGCAATTTCTCTTACCAATAATCCCTGTGTACAGGAATTAACCGTAGAATCTACTACTTCTACTCTAGCGTCTGGGTGCTCCTCTAAAAACATATCCCTTGCCATTAAAGCTGAATTTAAGGAACCACTAAATTTTTTAGAAATCGTAATACATAAAATATTCTTATTCAACTCAAAGGCCTTTTGGAATTCTTGGCAGTAATCCTCTGCCGTAGGCATAGAGGTTTTAGGAAATACTCCTGGGTTATCCATGAGCTTTTGATAAAACTCTTGCACCTGAAAATCCACTTTTTCCTTTAAATAAGATTCTTCATCATAAGCAACATAAAAAGGTACAACTCGAATCCCTAGTTTTGATACTGCTTCATCAGATAAATCGCAGGATCCATCAGAAATAATTTCAAAATCTTTCATTCTATCTTCCTCCTAGGTGTACTCATTATATCATATTGGTTCTTCATTTAAAAGCCTAAAACTATATTTAGCCACGAAATTCCACACCTTCTAGGCTTTGTAAATACGTATTATCACGCAAACTACTTGATAAAACGATTATTTTATTTAAATTCATACATTGATAAAATGTATATTCTGCCACATTTTTGCAAGTTTCTGGAAGAGTTATACACTCAACTGCTGTAAAAGAAAATGCATAGCTACCTATAGTTTTTGTACTTGTTAAAGATATTTCTTTCAAATTCTTACAGCCAATAAAGGTTCCTCCCATCACATCTTCTATCTTCAGTTCTATTTTTTTCAATGATATACAATTTTCAAAGGCATTTCTTCCAATACTTTCGACATTTTCTAAATTGATGCTTTCTAGTTTTGTACAATTTAGGAATGCCATGCGTTCAATTACCTTTATATTTTTTCCTAGATCAATTCTTTTGATTCCTGTTTTATCCATAAAAGTACGAGAAAGAATTTTAGTAACTGGCTTAGAGTTTTTTTCATCAGAAATCGTATAGGAAGAAGCATTTCCATAGACTCTATCAACATAATAGGAATCTGTAGCTGCATCATATGTATAATGTAGTCTTGGAATATTAAAATATAAAATTAAAAAAAGAAGTAAAGCTACAGTAGAGCCAATAGATATTGCCAATATCAGTATATTCTTCTTTTTCAATTTACATTCCCCCTTTCCTAAGAATCCATATGTTTATATTGTAACTCATAAAGATGATAATATAAACCCTTTTTCGCTAAAAGCTCTTGATGGTTTCCAGATTCCATAATTTTTCCTTTATGTAAAACAATAATATTATCCGCATGTTGCACAGTAGATAATCTATGTGCAACAATGAGCATTGTTCCTACATTCATCATCTTTTCTAAGGAATCCTGAATTAGCACTTCTGTTTCTGTATCAATATTAGCTGTTGCTTCATCTAAAATCATTATATTGGGCTTATGAAGAATTGTTCTTGCAAAGCTTAAAAGCTGTCGTTGTCCAGAAGAAAAATTATTCCCTCTTTCTAAAACCTCATACTCATACCCATTAGGTAGCTTTTCTATAAAGGATGAGGCATTTACATAGCGACAGGCTTCCACAATTTCATCCGTGGTAAAGCTATTATCTCTTAAGGTAATATTGGAGCGTATCGTCCCACTAAATAAGAAGACATCCTGAAGCATCTGTCCAATATGCTTTCGTAAGCTTTCTAAAGCAATGTCCTTCACATCAATTCCATCAATTCGAATCGTTCCCTTTTGAATTTCGTAATTGCGAACAATTAAGGCCAAAATTGTTGTTTTCCCTGCTCCTGTTGCGCCAACAAAGGCTACAGTTTGTTTAGGATAAATTGTAAAGCTGACATCCTTTAAAATCCAATTCTCCTCATTATAAGCAAACCAAACATGATCAAATTCTATTTTTCCTTCTATCTGTGTTAGCTCAATCGCATCCTCTTTATCTAAAATTTGTGCCTTCATATCTAAAATCTCAAATATACGCTCAGAAGAAGCAAAAGCCGATTGTAACTGATTAAATTGATCTGCAAGCTGTTGTATAGGATTAAAGAATTGCCCATTATATTGATAAAACTTTACTAAATCCTTAGCAAGTAATCGCTCTTCTAATACCATATAAAAGCCATTATATAAAAGTATAATATGGCACAAAACATATAGAACATATATAGCAGGCCTAAAAACACCAAAAATTAAAACCTCACGGATACTATTTCTTTTTAAATCTGTATTTCGCAATAGAAATTCTTTTTCCTTCTTATCCTCTTGATTAAATATTTGTGTGATTTTCATACCACTTAAATTTTCTGATAAAAAAGCATTCATATTGGAAACACAGCCACGTACCTTTCTGTATTGCTTTCTTGAAAGCTTGTTAAAGACAATTGTCATGATTACTAAAAATGGAATAACACATAGGATATAAAGCGTTAAAATAGGAGAAATAATCAGCATCATGATAAAAACAAATAGAATAGTTAAAATATATCTAATCAAATTTACAATTACATTGGTATATAGCTCATTTACCATATTCACATCTGAGGTTACTCTAGTTACTAGCTTTCCTACGGGAGTCGCATAAATTTGGGCTATCGCTAAGCCTTCTATTTTAACAAATACTTCTTTTCGTATTTCCAAGACAATACGCTGTCCTGCCTTCTGTAAAAGCATTGAATTAAAATAATTGAGAAAGGCTGCCCCTATGATCACACATCCATAAATGGATAAAAGAATAATTGTAAATTTTATTTTATAATCATTCGTCAAATCAGCATTTCCTAAAACACCAATCAGCTCCCCCTCTAAATATGCAGGGGTAAGATCAATAGCTACAAGAATCGCTGTAAAAAGTAAAGATATAATAAAAACCCAACGGACACGCTTAGCATATTTAAGAAGTCTAACTAGAACTGTACGATCCTTATAGGTACGAATATTTTTATTGTCATCAAACTTTTGCATTATTCCTCACCTCCTTGAATAGCACGTTCAAGAGATTGAAGATGTACCATTTCTTGATACATTGGACAAGAATTTAAAAGCTCCTCATGAGAACCCACACCGATAAGTTTTCCATCTTCCATAACTACAATTATATCTAGGCTTTCAACAGTAGAAATACGATGAGCAATCATCAAGGTGGTTTTCCCCTCTCTAATTTTTCTAAGATTAGAAAGTATTGTTTCTTCTGTCTTTGTATCTACTGCCGAAACTGAATCATCAAAGATTAAAATAGCAGGATCCTTAATCACAGCTCTAGCTATACTTACTCTTTGTTTCTGTCCACCAGAAAGAGTGACACCTCGTTCTCCTAAGATGGTATTATATTTATCTTGAAATTCTTCTATATTATTATGTACATCTGCAAATTTTGCAGCAGATATCACACTATCCTCATCAGGGGCAGCATATGCAAAACTAATATTATTTGCTATCGTATCACTAAATAAGAAATTATCCTGTGGTACATAGCCGATATTTTCTCTAACCTTTCGGAAAGGAATATGCATAATATCTTTCCCATCTAAAAATAGTTGACCTTCTTCGATATTATAGGTTCTTAAAAGTAAATCTACTATTGTTGTTTTTCCACAGCCTGTTTTTCCTATAATGCCAACCATAGAGCCCTTTGGAATTCGTAAGTTAATATTTGATAATACGGCATTAGATCCATCAGGATATTGAAAGTTTAAATCTCTAAATTCTATTTCTCCCTTTATTTCATTTATCTCCTCAACATCCTTATCAATAATATCTACTGCCTCAGCTAAAAATTCATCCACACGCTTTAAAGAAGCATTTGCCTGAGCTCGCATATTTATCAATTGTGCTACAGCCATAAAGGGCCAAACAACAGCATCAAAATAACCAATAAATTCCCACATTTGACCTACAGTAAAGCTTTTTCCCATAAAGCCATTAATAACAAAATAGGCTCCACCTGCAAAAAGCAAAGCAAATATAGAGGAAATAACAGCCGTTAATAATACATTTAATAGAGTGGCATATTTGACAAAATCAATATTCTTCTGACGATTATCTTCATTTATCTTATCAAAATGTCTTATTTCATGAATTTCTTTGACAAAGGCCTTAACTACAGCAAGACCACTAAAATTCTCTTGCGTAAAATCAGATAGTGTCTCATAGGCCTCTTGTCGAATGCGAAATTTTTCCTTAAGAATGCGCCCAACAATTACAGATATGACAGCAATCAATACCATAGGAATAATACTAAAGCATGATAAAATCCAATTGGTACTAAACATTCTATATAATGCAAAGCTACCTAAGAATATCGCATCAATTGCCATAACGGTTCCACTTCCAAAGGCTTGACGTATTACCTGTAAATCATTTGTAAATAGTGCCATCAAGGCGCCTGTCTTATGATGCTTGTAATATGCACTAGAAAGACGTAAGGAATGAGAAAACATATCAGACCGTACATCTGCTTCTATTCTTGCTGCCACACCAAAAATGCAAAAACGCCACATAAAACGACCTATAAACATAATCCCTGCTATCATAGCAAGCTCTAGCATCAATTTTTTAATTCCCTCTGGATGATAAAATAAAGAATCAGGATCTTCTTTTGCTACATCCCCTATTCCATCTAGAATTTCACCACAAATTCTTGGAATTTCAAGCTGAAACCAGTTCACTGCAAGTAAAGCAAGTAATCCAAAAAGAAAGAATAAAAAATATTTTACATAATATTTGTTTACATTTTTTCCAAATAACATAGTCCCCCTCCTTTTCTCACTTTATCCATTTTTTCATATCAAAGGGAAGCTCTTTTCGAACTATGATTCTTTCCCTTGTAACAGGATGCTGAAACACAGCCTCATAGGAATGAAGCATAACACGAGGAAATCTTTCATCCTGCAACCCATAAAGGACATCTCCTAAAAGTGGATGACCAATTGAGGTTAAATGTACTCTAATTTGGTGTGTTCTTCCAGTCTCTAGATATACTTTAACAAGACTATAACCCTTATATTCCTTTACAACCTCATAATGAGTAATAGCCTTTTTTCCTGTTTTTGATATCCTTTTTCTTTGCTGATGATGCCTATCCTCACCAATGGGAGAATCAATTGTTGCTTTCTTATTTTTAAATATTCCCTTTGCTAAGCATAAATAGCACCTTTGTAATTCATGGGTAAAAATCATCTTATCTAGTTTTGCTAAACTTAAAGGATCCTTTGCAAACAATAATACACCCGTTGTATCTATATCTAATCTATGTGCATAGCGTACAGGATATGTCCATCCCTTATTTTGATAATAAAAGGCAACAATATTTGCCATTGTACCTCGCTTCATTTTATCATCGGGATGAACTAAGATATGACAAGGTTTATTCACTGCAAGAATATAATCATCCTCATAAATGATGTCTAGCTTTTTAGCATCAGGTAGATAATCAATTTCCTCCTCTAACCGCAAGCATAAAAGATCACCCTCTTTTAAGATATCCTTCGCAGTCGCTGGCATATCATTTAAAAATACTACCTTTTCTAAAAAAAACCTTTTTACCTTTTCTTTTCCTAAATGATAGGATTCTAGATATTCCATTATAGTTTTAAATTCAAAGTCCTTCGTAATATTATACTTGTGTATCATGAATATATTCTGACTTTAGTAATCCAATCTGTCCATTACATTTGACTAAGCTATAGGGCTTTGCCCTCTTGATTACAGAAATCATATCTCCTTTTTTCAAATTTAGAAAGGTATTCACTCCCTCTGTGCAGTAAAGGGTATCCTTAGATCTATAAATAAAATCCTCATGAACCCAAAGCTGATCCTCCGTCCCCTTTGGCTGAACTAAGTAAAAATCTAAATCCTTTTGTAAAACTCGAATCTCATTTTTTACAAAATTTAGCGAGCATTGCTCATAAGATAGCCGAGGATGAACATCCTCTAGCATCTCATATTTTGGATAATGATCAAATGACAAAAAACTCACATTCTTATTCTTCAAATTATCCATAAGAACAACATTAAGCTGTCCCCCTTTAACAACATTATTTCCTCCATCAATAGAGAGTATCTTTTTCTGCCAGTCAAAAATAGGGTTTACTGAAGCTATCTTCTTACAATAATTTCTCGTCGGATTATGCCCAACAATCATTAGCCTAGGCTGGATAGGACTTTCCTCTAAAAAGTTATCATATTTCAACACCTCAATTGCAGTAGGAGGAATACGTGAAATGTCCTTAATCCCTCCATGAACCAAAACCAAATCCTCATTAATAAATATAACATCGGGAAGCTTTTCTACAAAGGTAAAATATTGAGGATATTTTATTTTAATTTTTTCTACAAAATTCATAATATCCATTGTTTCTGAAAGTGAATATTGCATTGTATAAGCTAAATCATTGATTATAGAATTTTTTAAGGTTAAGGCATAATATAAGAAACGCTCTTTATCTAAGGGTGGTAATATGAATCGCAATATTTCATCACAATTGCCTGCCAAAAAAAATACGTTATCTTTCTTAGATAATTCTATTACATAATCAAGCATAGCTTGGTTGTCAAGAAAATCTCCTTTTTCTATCATATCTCCAATAACAAAAAGATAATCCTTAGAGCTAAAATTTGCCTTAAGTAAAGCCTCCTTAAATAAAGCTATATCTCCATGTATATCACTAATAAATAAAAGCCTTACATCTAAAGGGAGCTGTAAATGAACTATTTTAGTTTTCTTTTCCTTTTTCATTTCTTCGTTCCTGCTCCTCTTTAGAATATTTACATCCACAATAATTCTGTCGATATAAATCATACGCTTTAGATAATGCAATAGAATGCTTATAGCCCTCTTCCTTTTTAAAATTAGAATATAAATATTTTATCTGGTAAATATTTTCTAATTTTCTACCTATCTCATTAATCCATTCTGAATTTTTATAAGGAGAAATACTTAGAGTTGTAGTGAAATATTCATAGCCCAACTCTTTTGCTTTTCTAGCCGTTTTTTCTAATCTTAATTTATAACAAGCATAGCATCTTTTCGTTTTTTCACCTAAATGCTCCATTCCTGAAATTGTCGTATTAAAATCATCCTCATTGTATGGATCAAAAATAACCTGAAGTGTTGAATCAATTTCCTTACAGAAGCGTATCTCCTCCTTTAATCTTCTTTCATATTCCTCATATGGGTAAATATTATCATTAGAATAAAAGATGGTAATTTCAAAATAATCCTTTAAAAGAAAAAGTACATGGGAGGAACAAGGAGCACAACAGCTATGGAGCATTAGCTTAGGGCGATAGGTAAGAGTATCTAAATACGCTTTAAATTCTTTATAATTTAATATCATAGTTCCATCACCCCTAAAATTAAAATCTTTTATTATTATATAATAAAAAGAACCTATAAACAATAAGATATGACAATTTTAAAGAAAAGATATCGTCAGGATAAAAAGAATTTCGCAAAATAAAAAAACAATAGAAACTTCATACTTGTCATTTCCATTGTTTTTAAATGAGGAAGGTAAATAATATTTATGGCGCTATGCTTTTAGCTTAATTGCTTTTTGAAAAAAATGCAACTGCGATGCCTCCAGGACCAATATGTGTCCCTATTGTACTTCCAATTTGATACATAGGAACATGATCTGTATCCTGTGCCCATAAGCCTTTACTATCTTCTAAATACTTCTTTAAAATCTCATCTGATAGTCCAGAATAGGCTGTGGCATAGGGATATTTAAAGTCTATGCCTCCACATGCCTCAATCTTTTCTACTAGAAGATTATTGCCCCTTTTAGAACCCCTAGCCTTGCCAACTACCTTAACCTGACCATGTACTACAGATATAACAGGCTTGATGGAAAGAATCTCTCCTGTAAAGGCTGCAACAGATGAAATTCTTCCCCCCTTCTTTAAATATTTTAAAGTACCAACAACTGCTAAAAGCTCTATTTGGTTCTTTTTTACATTTAATTCCTTAACTATTGCTTCTATATCCATTCCACTTGCAATAAGCTGAATTGCATAGTCACATAAAATACGTTCTCCTATACAAGCATTTAAACTATCAACAACATAAACCTGGTCAGGAAATTCTTTGGCTGCCACAACCGCATTTTGGTATGTATTAGACAATTTAGAGGATAATGTAATACATATGACCTTTGAGCCATCCTTCGTTAATTTTTCAAATTCTTCTGTAAATCGAAAGGGGTTAATTTGGCTAGTTTTTGGTAAATCATCACTCTCAATTAATTTACAAAAAAAATCATTGTGACTCAAATTAACTCCATCATAATAGGTTTCCCCATTAAAATTTATCTCAATTGGAATCATGAATATCCCTTTTTCTACTGCTTCTGCTTCATCAATGTCTGAAGCTGAATCTATCAATATCTTAATCATGCTTTTCTCCTAACTTTCTATTTATTCCTTCTAAATTTCTACATATAAGCTCTAATGCATCGTACATAGCTTCCTTTGTCGATTCTTCTAGACCTAAGGTTGCCAATTCCAAAAGATGATCAATTCTTTCTTCAATATATTTTCCAATTTTTAATCCCTCTTTCGTTAATACAATAGGAGCTCTATAGCGCTTCGTCTTTTCATTTAATATGCATAACCCCTTTTCTTCTAATTCAACTAAGGAACGAGAGATTAGTGCCTTATCCTCGTTACAGATATCACATAAATGCTTTGAGGTTAAAATCCCATTGGATTTATATAAATAATATAGACAAGAAACATGACTACTTTTTAATCCAAATTGCTTCATTTCTTTCGTTTTGATTTGGTGTATGCTTCTTCCTATTTGATTGATAAGGATTGTAAATGCATGAAATCTATTCTCCATATTCCACCTCTTGTTGTTTTATCAACAATTATATTACTCTCATTTTGTTGATTTGTCAACAAGAAAAATAAATTTGTAAGTAAAACAATAAAAAATATGATATAATGAAAGAAAGAATGGAGGGAACTATGTGCATTATAAAGAGACTAAGACTATTTTAAGTCCTTCCAATGGGTGTAATCTGTATCGAGGCTGTACACATGGATGTATTTATTGTGATTCTAGAAGTAAATGCTATCAAATGGAGCATGCCTTTGAGGATATAGAGGTTAAAGAAAATGCATTAAGCATTTTAGAGGAGGAATTAAAGAAAAAACGAAAAAAGGGAATCATTTCTACTGGCTCAATGAGTGATCCCTATCTTCCTATTGAAAATCAATTAAACTTAACTAAAGGAATGCTTGAGCTAGCTTATTCCTATGGATTTGGGGTTCACCTCCAAACCAAATCCTCTTTAATTTTACGAGATTTAGAACTCCTTAAAAAAATTAATCAGCAAACCAAGGTCAGAATTTCTATTACTTTGACCACTGCTGATGAGGACTTATGTAAAATTTTAGAGCCTCATGTTTCAACGACTAAGGAACGTTTTGAAGTGCTAAAAAGATTGAATCAGGAAGGAATTGAAACCTATGTATGGCTTTCTCCTATTCTTCCTTTCATCAATGATACCTTAGATAATTTAAGAGAAATTTTAAGGATGTGTAAAGAAGCAAATGTTACTGGGATTCTTTGTTTTGGCTTTGGAGTTACATTAAGAGAGGGCAATCGGGAATATTTTTATGAAAAATTAGATGAATTTTTCCCTAAGCTTAAAGAAAACTATATAAAGCATTATGGAAATTCCTATGCTTGTAATTCTATCTATCATAAATATCTTATGGATTATTTTCAAAAATTTTGCAAGGAGAACCATATTTTATACAATATAGAGGAAATCTTTAAGAAATTACATACGTTATATGTAGATCAGGGTTATGAGCAAATAAGTATTTTCAGTGAGGAATTGTCTTTGCCAAGCAAACCTAAAAAATCAAGAAAATCAAAAAAATAAAAGACCCCATAAGTATTCCAATTTGATTTGGTCTCGCTTATGGGGTTCCTTTTTTAATGAGTTCAATATAAAGATTTTATTATTCTAGCTCAAAGGCTCCTGTGTAGAGCTGATAATAGGTTCCCTTTTCTTTAATTAAATCGTTATGACTTCCTCGTTCAATAATTCTTCCATGATCTAGAACCATGATACAATCTGAATTTTGAACAGTAGAGAGGCGATGGGCAATTACAAGAACTGTTCTCCCCTCCATCAATTGATCTGTTCCCTTTTGAACTAGACTTTCTGTTCTTGTATCAATAGAGGAGGTAGCCTCATCTAAAATCATTACTGGCGCATCAGCACATGCTGCCCTAGCGATACTCAATAGCTGTCTTTGCCCCTGACTTAAATTCGTACCATCGCCTGTAAGCATTGTATTAAATCCGTCTGGAAGACGAGTAATAAAGTCATAGGCATTTGCAATTCTTGCTGCCTCATAGACCTCCTCCTCAGTAGCATCTAATCTACCATACTTAATATTGTCCATAACTGTTCCAGTGAACAGATTGGTATCCTGTAATACAATCCCTAAACTTCTTCTTAAATCATCCTTTTTAATGTCTGTAATGGCAATACCATCATATAGAATAGTTCCCTTTTGAATATCATAGAAGCGATTAATTAAATTGGTAATGGTTGTTTTACCAGCACCTGTTGCACCAACAAAGGCTATCTTTTGTCCTGGATTGGCAAAAATATTTACTTCATGAAGGACTATTTTATCTGGGTAATAGCCAAAATCAACATCCTTCAACACTATATCGCCAGCTAATTTAACATAGCTATTTTCTCCATTATCCTTGGGAATCTTCCAAGCCCAGGTATTCGTACGTTCTCTTACCTCTACTAGCTGCCCATTTTCTTCTATAGCATTGACTAAAGTAACATAACCTTGATCTGTTTCTGATTCCTCAGCAAGTAAATCTAAAATGCGCTGTGTACCTGCCATAGCCATGGCTATCATCGATACTTGTTGAGATATATTAGAAATACTTTGAGAAAATTGCTTAGACATAGGAAGAAACGCTACGATTATAGACATACTCATAACACTAATTCCTGTTATAGATACATTAGGTACATTGAATATATAAAATAGAACACCTACAATTGAAATTAAGGAATATTGTATATTTCCTATATTTCCTAAAATTGGCATAAGGATATTAGCATAATGATTTGCAGACTTTGTATCCATAAATAGCTGTTGATTTATTTTATCAAAATCCTTCTTTGCTGCTTCCTCATGAGAAAAGACCTTTACAACCTTTGCCCCATGCATCATTTCTTCAATAAAGCCTTCTACCTGTCCTGTACTAATTTGCATTTTCATAAAATGCTTTGCTGAATTGCCCCCAATTCTACCTGTTACTAATAGCATTGCGATTGCACCAATTAGGATAATTAAAAATAACCAAATACTATAGGTAAGCATTGTTGCAATTATAAAGACTATACTTAAAAGTGTAGAAATACATTGTGGTAGGGATTCACATACAAATTGTCTTAAGGAATCCACGTCATTTGTGTAATGACTCATTATATCTCCATGCTGATGACGGTCAAAATATTTAACAGGAAGAGATTCCATTTTATTAAACATCTCTAACCGAATTTGATTTAAAAAGCCTTGCCCAACATTGACCATAATTTGATTATATAGGATAGAGGAAAGGATTCCTCCTGCATAGACTCCAATCATCATAAGTAATATTTTAAATAATTCAGGCTTCATTTGTTCAAAAGCTACTAAACCCTCAATACCTTTATAATTATCTAGCGTAGCTTCAATTAAAGAAACAATTCGCTGTAAAAAGATGGAGGATGAAATAGAAGCCATTGCTGAAAAAATCAAACACAACAGTACAATAATACAAGGAAGCTTATACATAGAAAATAATCTTTTTACAACTGGAACTAAGGTTTTAAAATTAATTCTTCTTTTTTTCATCTTCTTCCTCCTCACTTTTATTTTGTAGATGATATACCTCCTGGTATATTTCATTTGCTTTAAGAAGCTCTTCATGAGTGCCTACAGCATCAATATGTCCACCATCTAAAACAATAATTCTATCTGCTGACTCTACAGAAGAAATTCTTTGGGCAATAATAATCTTAGTAGTATTAGGAATACTTTCCTTAAATGCCTTACGAATCATCGCATCTGTTTTCGTATCTACAGCACTTGTTGAATCATCTAAAATTAATATTTTAGGATTCTTTAAAAGTGCTCTAGCAATACATAGCCTTTGCTTTTGACCACCAGATACATTCGTTCCTCCCTGATCTATATGTGTATCATACTTTTCAGGAAAGGATTCAACAAATTCATCTGCACAGGCAAGCTTACAGCAAGCCCTTACCTCTTCAAGCGTTGCATTAGGATTACCCCAACGCATATTTTCTAAAATCGTACCTGAAAATAAAACATTCTTTTGTAATACTACAGCTACATTGTCTCTTAGGGTTTTCAAATCGTATTCCTTAACATTTTTTCCACCTACTAATACTTCTCCCTCTGTCGTATCATATAAACGAGATAAGAGATTAACAAAGGTTGTTTTTGAGGCACCAGTACCACCTATAATTCCAATCGTTTCCCCTGATTTAATTTTAATATTCACATTTGCTAAGGCAAATTTTTGAGCAGTAACAGAATATTTAAAGGAAACTCTTTTATATTCTATTTCACCATTTTCAACCTTATAGATTGGATGTGGAGGATTTTTGATTGTACTTTCTTCTTTCAATACCTCTACAACTCTTTTCATAGAGGTAATAGAAAGGGAAAGCATAACAAAAATCATAGATAACATCATAAGGCACATTAAAATCTGAGTACCATAAGTAATTACAGCAGAAATATCGCCAATTTCTAATTCCGTTTGATTAGTAGAGACAATGAGATAACCACTAAAATAAGAAACTAAGGTTAAAGACAAATACATAAAAAATACCATAACAGGATTATTCCATGCCACAATGCGTGAGGCCTTTGTAAAGCCTTGTCGAATATCCTCTGAGGATTTTCTAAATTTTTCTTTTTCATAGTCTTCTCTTACATAGGTTTTTACAACACGTATCCCCTTCACATTTTCTTCTATAGATTCGTTTAGCTTATCATACTTATGGAACACCTTATCAAAAGCTGGCATTGCAAGCTTAATTATAATAAAGAGAATCGTTCCTAAAACTGGAATAATTAGTAGATAAATCAAAGCAATTTTTGGCGATATTACAAAAGAAAGGATAATAGAAAATATCATCATTAGAGGAACACGGACGGTAATTCTTAAGATCATTCCATACGCCATTTGAATATTAGCTACATCTGTCGTCATACGTGTAACTAGACTTGCTGAGGAAAAACGATCTATATTTTCAAAGGAAAAATCTAATGACTTATAATACAAATCTCTTCTTAAATTTTTTGCAAAGCCTGCAGAGGCAACCGCACCAAATTTACCTGACAAAACTCCAAACAATAAGGAAAACATTCCGAGTACTATAATACTTACACTTAAAATAATGATTAATGTTGTGTTTGGTGTTTCCTCCTTTGCCTTATTTAAAATATAAGTCATTACTAGGGGAATCATACATTCCATAACGACCTCTAATGCTATAAACAAAGGAGTAAGAATAGAGGCAACTTTATATTCTCTAATACTTCTCATTAATGTCTTTATCATTTCAATTCCTCCTTTATATTCTTTTTCATTCTTCTTATGTATTCTACAAACTGATCTAATTCAAAAGAGGTAAATCCTTGAAGTAGCTTTGCTTCAAATTCAATCTTTTCACGTGTCATCGTTTCATAAAGTTCCATACCTTTAGGCATAATATGGATACTTTTGATTCGACTATCTTGTTCTAAAATTTTTCGTGTTATTAATTGATTTTCCTCCATATGAGATAAAACGATAGATGCCGTAGATCTTGTAATTCCTAAAACCTCTTCAATTTGCTTTTGCGTAATCAACTCGTTTTGATGTTCCATTAAATAAACAATAATATACCCATTACTTCCAGTTAATTTATTTAAAATTTCTGTTGTTTTCAAATTTGTAAAGTGTCTATGAATCATATTGTTGAGATTTTTAATTTCTAAGCCAATATCCATAAAAGCATACCTCCTTCTCAATCGTTTCTTTCTATTATAGAATTATAATTGTTTGAAGTCAATCATTTAATTTTTAAATTAAATATGTAAACGAATTCAATATTTATAAAAAAATAGGAGATTCTCCTATTTAAAATTCATAATTATGAGCTGAAAAGACGATTCATAATCTTTTTAGCATTTTTATTTCCATAGAGGCATGCTTGGGTAAGCCAATTCTCTGCTTCTTTTCTATTTTTCTCTACGCCTGTACCATAAAGATAGCATAAGCCTAAATTGTACATAGCACCTGCATTCTTATATTTTGCTGCCTTAAGATACCATTCTACTGCTCTTTCATCACTTTGTTCAATTCCTTTTCCGCTATGATAGAAATAACCAACATTAAGAATAGCCTCAGCATCCTCATGCTCTGCAGCCTGTAAAAATAGTTGAAAGGCTCTTTTATAATTTTTTCTAACGCCATTGCCTTCGCTATAGCATTGAGCCAAATTATAGATTGCTTCTACACTTCCTTGTTCTATAGCCTTCTTATACCAAAATACAGCTTTTTTAGAATCTGGAGTTACACCATCTCCTAAGTCATAGCAATAGCCAAGATTATACATAGCATCTCCATGTTTCTGGTTTGCAGCCCTAGTAAAGCATTCAAAGGATTTAGTAAGATTTTTAGTAACACCTACTCCATTAGAATAGCACTTTCCTAAATTGTTTAATGCTATATCATAATTTTCACTAGCTGATCTTTCATACCAATAAGCTGCCTTAGGAAGACTTTTTCTTATGCCTTTTCCTTGCTCATAGCAGACTCCAACAATATTTTGAGCAACAAAATCCCCATGAAGAGCAGCACGCTTATACCACTTAAAGGATACCTCAGCATTAATTTCTACTCCAAGACCATGATCATAGCAATACCCTAATTGATATTCTGAATCCACATCCTGCTTTCTTGCCGCTTTTTTATACCAATAAATCGCTTTTTGATAGTCCTGCTGGACAATATCGCCATAAAAATAATCATCAGCTAATACCCATTGTGCAGCAGAATTTCCATGCTGTGCTGAACGCTCATACCAATAAAAAGCTTTATCTATATCTTTAGAAATACCATAGCCTACCTCATAGCAATAACCGATTAGGAATTCTGCATCCTTTTCTTTTTGTTTAGCTGCCTTTTCCATCCAATAAAAGCTCAATTCTAAATTTTTGCGAACACCTTTTCCATGATAATAGCAGTTGCTTAAATTGAATTGGGCAGCACTATTATTTTTTTCAGCAGCCTTTCTATACCAAAATACTGCTTTTCTATAATTCCTTTCTATACCCTCTCCATCATAGTAACAATTTCCTAAGTTGTTTTGGGCATCTAAATGATTTTGCTTTGCTGCTTTCTCATACCAAAAAACAGCTTTTTCATACTTCTGCTTCTCATATAAAGCATTTGCTAAAGCATATTGCGCCTTTTTATCTCCACTTTCTGCTAATAAAATTTCTTCATTTTTCATTGACTCACCTAGTATAATGGAATAAATTAAGTAATCATATTTTATAAAATACTTTCTAAACTAAGATTCTTACTAAAGGATACCCTTGATCATAATATAACAAAAAAATACACTTTCCACAACTTAAATACTAAATTACAGATTAATTTTCATCATATTCATCTAAAAAAGATATTTCTTTATTATGCAGCTTATAGCCGATGACCTTATCAACATTTACATTGAAGGGTGCTTTAAATATATTTTTTTCAACAAAAGGGTTATATTTTAATAAATCCTTAATCAGTAGCTTAGTATCGTAACGCTTTGAGCCTGTTAAATCCTTACTTTTATTTATATCTTCAGTAAATTTACAAGCACAATTTAAAAAAACAAGCTCATTATAATTGACCCAACGCTGTATATCTCTTTCCCTTATAAAATACATTGGTCTAATTAATTCCATTCCCTCATAGTTATCAGAGTGTAGCTTAGGCAGCATCGTTTGAAAGGATCCATTGTTTAGCATATTCATAAGAGTTGTTTCAATGACATCATCATAATGGTGCCCTAAGGCAATTTTATTACATCCTAATTCCTTAGCAAGCTTATACAGAGCACCTCTACGCATTTTTGCGCATAAATAACATGGTGTCTTAGTTTGGGCATTTGCTATTTCAAATATATCTGTATTTTTAACTATTGCATCAATATGTAATAGATTGAGATTGGATTGGATCAACTTTAAATTTCTTTCATTATATCCTGGATTCATAACTAAATAGGTAACCTCAAATTCAAAATCTGAATGTCTTTTTAACTCCTGAAATAGTTTAGCTAGAAGCATAGAATCCTTACCTCCTGATATACAAACACAAACCTTATCCTTAGGCTTTAACAGCTGAAATTCCTTTAAGGCTTTGACAAAAGGAGCCCACAAATGTGCTCTATAGGTTTTTATAATTGTTCTTTCTATTTCTTGATGGCGTTCCATAAACCTTCCTATCCTTATCGTTAAATTATTCTTTTTTTATCCATCTTTAAGAATACAGTTAAAGGCTTTGGATAAAACGTATAGAATGATGTTAAACTATTTTTTAGTTTTCTTTTATTATATCTAAATTGTACTTTCTTGTCAATTTTACAATATTCCATAAAAAAAGGACGTTTCCGTCCTATACTAATAATTTTAAACATATCGATTTTAATAGCTCAAAGAAATTTTTTCGTTCTATAGTTTCTTTACTTCCTAGCTTTCCTTCTAAAACCTGTTTTCCATCTAGAAATACTGTAGCTTTTCCTTCACAGATAGAATCCTTAATTTCATAGGTATATTCTACTTCAAACTTTTGCTTACTATCCTTTTTAGAAAGATAGAAAACATCTTCTAGAACAACAACATTGACTCTATTTTTATAAAGAATATGGTCAATAGATTCAACAACCTTATCCTTAGCAATCACTTTTTCTAATTTATAGTTTGCATACCCCCAACGCAAAAGCTCTAAGGATTCTGCATTTCTAGTCGTTGGCTTATCATAACCAAATACAACAGTAATAAGTCCCATATTATCTTGCTTCATATGAAGTGTGATGCAATACTTAGAAAAGGAGGTATATCCTGTCTTTAACCCATCTAAATATTTTACTCGGCCTATCATCTTATTTGTGTTTACTAGCCAAAAGGGCTTTGCAGTATCCTTACGAATGTAATCCTCTTGAAGGTTGGTATAATTCAAAACATCAGGATACTTCTTTATAAGATGATTTGAGATCATTGCTAAATCATAAGCAGATGTATAATGGTTTTTACTAGACAATCCTGTGCAATCAGAAAAATGTGTATTTTTTAAACCAAGTGCTGCTACCTTATCATTCATTTTTTGTACGAATTGTTCTTCTGAACCAGCAAGATGCATAGCCATAGCAATAGCCGCATCATTTGCTGAAGCAATGCAAATGCACTTCAATAGCTCATCAACATTTATTTCATCTCCAACGGATAAAAATGCCTTAGATCCTTCCACCTTAGTAGGCTCCTCTGTTATAGTAAGCACTGTATCCTTTGTAATTTGTTTAGCTTCTAATGCTTCATAAATTAATAAAAGCGTCATAATTTTGGTCATAGAGGCAGGAGGAAGTCTTCGATCCTTTTCCTTATCAAATAATACTTTATTAGAACTTGTTTCTACCAAAATGGCAGATGTACTTCCTCCACATAAATCTGGTGCTACTGTATCTGTAGGTACAGTATCTTCTATCTGTTCTGTAGCATTTCCTGTTAATGAAAAAAAGCAAAGGCTTACTATTAATACTATCGCTAATAAAAATTTCTTCATGTATATCACCAGTAAAGTATATGTAATAAAAGATAAATTAGAACAAAAAAAGAGACCTAAGCCTCTTCTTCTAAACTATCATTTCTTCTATTTCTTTTTGTGAACCAAAACAGGATAACAGACAATATGATAATACAAATAAAACAACCGATTCCAACACCAATATGTAGTGGTGTAAGTAAATCCTTAAAATCAAAGGCTAAGAAAAGACCAATGATGGAAGCAATAACAAATCCTACAATAGCCCATTTTGTTTGATGAACAAAGCGCTTCAACAAAAATCTCATGAGCTTAGCTATGGAAAAGAATCCAACAAGTAATCCAATAGCAAATAATAATAAAATTACTATGGAATCTAATGGTGTTGTTAGTATATTTGAAATTGTATCTAAAAGTGGTTTATATAAGCCAATAATTAATAATAGCATAGAGCCACTAATTCCTGGTATAACTAATGCAACAGAGGCTAAAATACCAGAAATAAATAATAGAGGATACATATACCAAGCCATATTTAAATTCAAAACTATATCGTTTCCCAAAGGAATAAAGCATAAACCAATACAAAGACAAAAGGCGAATAGTGAACATAAAATATCTATTTTATGTAATCCTGTTTTATAAGCTTCTAAACACATTTTTGGACATGAAACTAGCATAAGAGCAACAAAAGTCATACATAGTTCAAAAGGAATATGCTCAATAGCTAGCTTCAATGGAAAATACATTGCCATAAATGCAAGAATCATTCCCAAAAGAAAAGGTAGCAAAAACAATAGCCCTTTTTTAAACTCTTTTCGTAAACTACTTATTCTTAATATTAACTCATCATAAATTCCTAATAAGACAGCTAAAGTTCCTCCACTAACACCAGGAATAATCATACCAATTCCTACGACAGCACCTTTAACTATAAGCTTTAAATATTTCATAAACTGCTCCCTATTCTTTATAAAGAATATACATAATTATAGCACAGATCATCTAGAAACAAAACAATAAATGACAAAAATATACAAGAAATAAAAATTATTGATTACTTTGATAGTTTTTTCTTAACCTTTATCTTATGCTTAGATAACCCATAAAAGAATTGTTCCACATCCTTAGGATTTTGAAAAGCAGACTTCTTGCAGATGTAAATTTCCAAAGCTGAAATAACAAAGGATATCCTATCCTCATGCTCTATAATTTGCTTTAGGGCAGTATAAGGATATTCTATACGATTCACCTTTGAACCAATTTTTACTAAAAGCTGAAAGCTTTCCTCTTTAAAAGTAAAGCTATTGGTCAATCCTTTTTCAGCTAATGCTGGATTTTGTTTTTGCGTTCTTCTTTTAATAGAAGCTATGGAATACGTATTGATTGCAGCTAAGGAAAAACCAAAGGCAATAAATAGATATCCTAAAATTGTTGAATCCTGTTCGTTTCCTAGACTAAGAACTACTGCTAGTGTGATTATACCTACTAAAAGTAATAAGCCTGAAAAAATGTATTTTTTATAATAGTATTTTTTAGAGGTTAGAACTATCTCCTCTATTGCTTCTTCACCAGATAATATTGTAGTATTCTTGAGTATCAATTTTTAATCCTCCTTGATTTGAAACAATTATACCATATAAAATATACCTTTAGCAAGATAAAGAAAGCGTAGAAAAATTGAAGAATTGCTTTACAATTTTAATAATTTATGATACAATTCAATATGCGATTTAATATAGCAGTTTAGCCAAGCGGTAAGGCAACGGACTCTGACCCCGTCATTCATAGGTTCGATCCCTATAACTGCTGCCAATAATGCTTGCTTAGTTCATCGGTAGAACGTATCCATGGTAAGGATAAAAGGCTAGTTCGATTCTGGCAGTGAGCACCAGTTAAATTAAAACCTCTTAAGAAGAGGCTTTTTTTGTTTCGTATAAAATAATAATCCCCCCTCAACAGGGGGAATTTTCTAATTCTTATCCACTTCTATGCCTTGTACCTAGGCTCTAGACACATAGGTTCCATCTATTGTAGAAACAACCACACTAGTACCAACTTCTAAAAATGCAGGAACAGTAATTTCTAAATCGGTCTCTAGGATAGCTTTTTTCCGATCGGATCCCTTAACTGCTGGAGGAGTTTCCTTTATTTTTAAAGTTACCTTATCAGGAAGACTAACACCTAATATTTCTCCTTCATAAAAGGTAATGCTCACATTAGCTCCCTCTAAAATAAATTTCTTTTCCCAAGCTAATCTCTTCTCAGCTATTTCTATTTGTTCATAGGTTTCCATATCCATAAAGGCCAAGGCTTCTCCTGTATTATAAATATATTGCATTTCCTTTCGTTCAATATAACATCTTTTAAATGCAGAATCACTTCCCTTTAAGGCTGTTTCCGTAACTGATCCAGTTCTTAAATCCTTCATTTTCACACGCACATAGGCCACTTTATTTTGAAGAACATGCATGAATTCTAGAATTTGCATAAGCTTACCATCATATTCTATCACCATTCCATTTTTTAAATCATTTGTTGCAACCATTTGTATCCTCCTTTCAATTCAAACAAAAAGGAGGAATGCTCCTCCTAAATGTTTAATTTTTATTACTTAATACAGTAAATAGAATCCTTACCTGCAAATACAGATGTACCTAAAAATTCTCCACGACCATTTAGATCATCTTCAATACGCATTAATTGATTGTATTTAGCAACACGATCTGTACGGCTTGCAGAGCCTGTCTTAATTTGACCAGCATTTAAGCCAACTACGATATCAGAAATAGTTGTATCTTCTGTTTCACCTGATCTATGGCTTACAATTGCAGTATAACCAGCACGCTTAGCCATTTCTATAGCATCAAAGGTTTCAGTTAAAGTACCAATTTGATTTACCTTAATAAGAATTGCATTTGCAACACCTAACTCAATACCCTTAGCTAAACGCTTAGTATTAGTAACAAATAAATCATCACCAACCAACTGAATCTTATGACCTAGCTTTTCAGTTAAATACTTCCAGCCACCCCAGTCATCTTCAGCAAGACCATCTTCAATTGTAATGATAGGGAACTTTTCAGTTAGAGGTACATAATACTTATCTACCATATCCTGAGCATTGAATTGTCCACCATCAGCCTTTAAGGTGTACATTCCTGTCTTTTCATCATAGAATTCAGATGCAGCAACATCGATACCTAAGCAAATATCCTTACCTGGCTCATAGCCTGCAGCTTTAATTGCTTCTACAACGCGCTCAAATGCTTCAGTATTGCTACCTAGCTTAGGAGCATATCCACCCTCATCACCAACGCTAGTTGCATAGCCGTTAGTTTTTAAAATCTTCTTTAATGCATGGAATACCTCAGCTCCCATACGAACTGCTTCCTTGAAGGAAGGAGCACCAACTGGTAAAATCATGATTTCTTGGAAATCAATACAGAAATCAGCATGAGCACCACCATTTAGAATGTTCATCATTGGAAGTGGTAATTGCTTTGCATTAGATCCACCAAAATAATTATAAAGTGGCATTCCATAATAATCAGCAGCTGCACGAGCACAAGCCATAGATACACCTAAGGTTGCGTTTGCACCTAGGTTACCCTTATTGTCTGTACCGTCAATCTCTATCATTTTCTTATCGATAATGATTTGGTTTCTAACATCATAACCAATTAATTGTGGAGCAATTACTTCGTTAACATTAGCTACTGCCTTAGTAGTACCTTTTCCTAGATAACGAGATTTATCTCCATCACGAAGCTCTAAAGCTTCATGTTCACCTGTAGAAGCACCGGATGGAACTAAAGCACGTCCAAATGCACCACTTTCAGTGACAACTTCTACCTCTACTGTTGGATTTCCACGAGAGTCTAATACTTCTCTAGCATAAATGCTTTGAATAAATGGCATAAAAATTTACATCTCCTTAAGAATATTTTTTATAGTATTTTTCTACCATTAGATATTATACAATATTTTCTATTGATTTTCCTAGTATAATAATTTTCATTTTGAAAGAAAACGTTTTACACTTTCCAATTTTATCAAATCCTATAGCTATTAAATCATATCATAAAGGCTTTTTAATCTTTTATGAATTAGCATAGTAAATAAAACTACGATTCCTGATAACAACAAATTAAATGGAATAACGGCTAAAAATATATAGCAGGTCATAAAAGTATCTTTTGTTGCCTCAATTTTACCAAAGGATATCAATTGAAAAGCAGAGTTTGACATACCAACCAATGGAGTCATATCTCCTTTAAAATAAAGATGAGTAAACCAAGGTATATTAATAAACATATTTGAAAGAATTGCCATAAAAACCCATGAAACCATTACAGTTGAAAAAGCAATAAGAGTTTTGTGCTTGTTATCTAATTTATGATATATAAGACCTGCAGGGATTACGACAGCTAAGCCATTGAGTACATCTGCTACCTCTCCAACATACATTGTACCTGTTCCAGGAGGCAAAATCCATTTTAGAAGACAACGAATAATGACACAAGCACAAGCATCCCATGGTCCAAGCATAAATGCACAAATTAAAATTGGAATCATAGAAAAATTTATATCCAAAAACGAAGGAAAAATAGGTAATGGAAATTTAACATAACAATATAATAAAGTAGATATAGTAGCAAATATAGCTACAAATGATATTCGTTTGATCGCATTTTTTTTCATAAATTACTCCTTATTTTTAAAAAATAAAATCCCTAAAAATACTTTAGGGATACGAAAAAACAAAAAAATTCCTTTACTTCTCACATCCAGACTCTACTGTCGGTATAGGAATTTCACCTATTCATGCCTAAGCTCGCGGACTTTACCGCCGGTATGGAATTTCACCAAACCCCGAAGTATTTATACTATTTTATTTATTTAATTCTATCATACAAATATATTCTTGTCAAACTCAACGAATAAAAACAACGGAGAGTTGAATCCTTTAGACAAGAAATGAATGCTTAATTCATTATTTTACAATTAAAGATTTTGATGTCATTTCTACTGGTACTTCTACACCAAGCAACTCCAATAGAGTTGGAGCAATATCTGATAAAATACCATCTCTTATTTTTATAGATTTATCTGTTATAACAACTGGTACAAGATTTGTTGTATGAGCTGTAAATGGCTTACCATCTACATCTAATAGCTTTTCTGCATTTCCATGATCTGCTGTTATTAACGCTACTCCACCAACCTCATCTAAGGCTTGAACGCATCTTCCAACACAGGTATCTACAGCTTCCACAGCCTTAATTGCTGCTGGTATTACTCCTGTATGTCCAACCATATCACAGTTAGCAAAATTTAAAATGATAGTATCATATTTTTTACTATGTATTGCATCTACAACCTTATCACATACTTCATATGCACTCATTTGTGGCTGCAAATCATAGGTCGCTACCTTAGGGGAGTTTACTAAAATACGATCTGCTCCTTCGATTTCGCGGTCTGCTCCACCATCAAAGAAAAAAGTCACATGAGCATATTTCTCAGTTTCAGCAATACGTAACTGCTTAAGTCCAGCTTTAGAAACTACATCACCGAATAAATTATCTAATTTTTGTAAACCAAAGGCTAAAGGTCCCTTCACTGTATCTGCATATTTCATCATAGAAACATAGAAAACATTCTTAGGGGCATGAGATAAATCCATGCGATATGGTTTTTCTGCATTATAAACTATACCCTCTGGGTTAGATAAACACGTAGAGATTTGAATTGCACGGTCAGGTCTAAAGTTGGCAAATACGATTGAATCACCATCTTCTACCATTCCATCCTTAGCACTCACAAAAGGTACCATGAATTCATCTGTAACTCCCTTAGCATAAGAAGCTTCAATTCCAGCAAAAGGATCAGCAAAATATTCTCCCTTTGCTATAGTCATTGCATCATAGGCTACCTGAATACGGTCGTAATTTTTATCACGATCCATACCATAATATCTACCTCCAACAGTTGCAACTGTAACATGCCCTTCCTCAACTATTTTCTTTAAATAGATACCTGCACTTTTAGGTGCAACATCTCTACCATCCAAAAATGCATGATAGTACACTTTTTCTAATCCTAAATTATGAGCAAGCTTTGCAATAGCAATAATGTGAGATGTATGAGAATGTACTCCGCCGTCACTACAAAGTCCAAAGATATGAAACTTCTTATTGTTATTTTTTGCTCTATTGATAGCTTCTACAATCGCTTCATTTTGATTGAACTCTCCTGTTTTAATAGAATTATTGATACGAGACAAAGATTGCCAAACAATTCTACCAGCACCTATATTCATATGACCTACTTCAGAATTTCCCATTTGTCCTTCTGGTAAACCTACAGCTTCTCCACTGGCATCTAAAGTTTTTGTATCATATTCGTTAAAAATACGATCCAAATTTGGATGTTTTGCAAGGCTAACTGCATTTCCATTTCCTGAGGCAGCAAGTCCATATCCATCCATTATTATTAACATAACTGGTTTTTTCATAATTACACTCCTTAATTCTAAACAATATTATAACGCAAATGAATAAAAAGTTCCATATTTTTTTATTTGTTCTTTTATTATTATTTTTTAAACCACAATATTTCAGAACCACTTTTTTTCTTTTAAAATCTTACATACATTAGATTTTATAGATGAATCTAAGGAAAAAAAACATAAAATATAGGGATTAAAGTTGAGATTTTTTTATTGCTTTATTCCACCCATTTAATAGCTTTATTCTATCTTCACTTTTCATATTACATAAATAAATTTTGTCAACTAAATTGACTTGCTTAATATCCTCAAGAGTTTTATATATATTTTGTTGTAAAGCAACCAAATAAAATGCACCCAAAGCTGTAACCTCTTTATTGATAGGGGAGAGAATAGAAACATTAGAGATATTGGCTTGGAATTCCATTAAAAATGAATTTTCTGAGGCTCCACCGTCAACTTTAAAACAAGAAATGGATTGATTTACATCCTTACACATAGCATTAGTAACATCATTAACTTGATAGGCAATTGCCTCTAAAGCCGCTCTAGCAATATGAGCCCTATTTGTTCCTCTAGTAATTCCAGTAAGTAAGCCCTCTGCTTCAAAATTCCAATAAGGGGCTCCTAGTCCAACAAATGCTGGTACTAAGTATACTCCATTTGTATTTGATACGCTTCTAGCTAGTGTCTCAGAATCTGAAGCTTTAGAAATAATTTTCAGTTCATCTCTTAGCCATTGTATTACAGCCCCACCAACAAATACACTTCCTTCTAAAACATAAGATGGCATCTGATTTGTTTGACATCCTAAAGAGGTGACTAATCCATTTTTAGAAACTAATGCTTCTTCCTTTGTATTCATTAATAAAAAGCATCCCGTACCATAGGTCACCTTTAAATCTCCTTTTTCAAAACAGCATTGGCCAAAAAGAGCAGATTGTTGGTCCCCTGCAACTCCACATATTGGAATTTCAAAGCCTAAGATTTCTGCATCTGTCATACCGTAGTAATGACTGGATGGACAAACCTCTGGCAATATTTCCTTAGGTACTTGAAATAAATTACATAAATAGTCATCCCAAACTAAATGATGAATGTTAAAAAGCATGGTTCTAGAAGCATTTGTATAATCTGTCTTGTAAATTTTTCCACCTGATAATTGCCACATTAAGTAAGTATCAATTGTTCCTACCAAAAGTCTTTTTTCCTGTAATAGCTCTCTTGCTATAGGAATGTTATTTAAAATCCACTCTATCTTACTCGCAGAAAAATAGGAGTCCAATTTTAAACCCGTTCTTTTCAATATTTCTGCAGCATAGCCCTTTAACTCTATACAACGCTCCATTGTTCTTCTACATTGCCACACAATAGCGTTATAAATAGGCTCTCCTGTAAGCTTATCCCACATAACTACAGTTTCTCTTTGATTCGTAATTCCCATTCCGATTAACTCTGAATTTTTTACTCTAGCTTCTGTAAGTGCAGTTGAAATCACACTTCTAACACTAGAAAGTATATCTATTGGATCATGCTCTACATATCCAGGCTGAGGATAAATTTGGCGAAATTCTTGTTGTGCTTTGCCAACAACTTCTCCTCTAACATTATAAATAATTGCTCTACTAGAGGTAGTCCCCTGATCTATGACAACAATATATTTCATCTTAAACTCCATTTTCAAGTAATATAGTACTTCTTCTTATTTTTTATTATAGTATTTAACCCCTCATCTGTCAATGAAAAATCCCCTTAGAAGCTCTAAAGGGATTTTATAATAAAATGGCAAGACTAATAAAAAGAGAGGCTTGAACAATCAAGGCTAAAACATTATTTAAAGGAAAATACCAATGCTGTGTCTTATGTCTAACTGTGTAAATACCCATAAAACCACCAAGTCCACCCATTACCCATGGTAAAATTAAAAGTACACTTTCTTTTGTACGCCATAGTCCCTTTTTTGCTCTAACCTTATCATTCTTATAAAAAATTACAGTTATGATCGACATAACAATTTCTATGATCGCTAAAATTGTAAGCAAAAGCTCCTTACTAGTCAACGAATTCAAACTCAAAATCAAAGATGCGAACTGTATCTCCATTTTGAACACCTAGCCTTCTTAAGGAATCGTCCAAGCCATAGGTTCTTAGCTGTCTTGCAAAACGCATACGACCATAATCGGAATCAAAATCAGTCATATCAAATAAACGCTTCAACTTTGTACCTGTAACATTGTAAACGCCATCCTTTTGTTTTTCAATTGTAAAAAAAGGCTCCTCTTCCTTTAAACCATATTCAACTTCAGCAATTTCTTCATCCTCAAATAAAGAGAACTCAGGAGTAATAGCCAAAGTATCAGCAATCTTATATAATAGCTCATCTAAATTTTGCTTTGTATATGCAGAAATTTCATAAACTGGTAAATTTACCTTTTGTTTAAATTCCTCCAAGTTCTTTTTAGCGGACGGAATATCCATTTTATTAGCTACAATTAGCATAGGACGCTTTAGTAGATTCATTTTGTAGCTTTCTAATTCCTTATTAATAATCAAGTAATCCTCATATGGATCTCGACCATCCATGCCTGCCATATCAATGATATGAACAATAACTCTACAACGCTCTATATGTCTTAAAAATTGTAAACCTAATCCTGCTCCTTGATGAGCTCCTTCAATAATTCCAGGTAAATCTGCCATAACAAAGCTTCTTCCATCTGGAACTTCAACCATTCCTAAATTAGGAACTAGGGTTGTAAAATGATATGCTGCAATCTTTGGTCTTGCCTTTGAAACGGCAGCAATCAATGTGGATTTACCTACACTAGGGAAACCAACAAGTCCACAATCTGCAAGAACCTTAAGTTCACAACGTATTCTTCTTTTCTGTCCTGGTTCTCCTTTTTCACAGAAATCTGGACATTTCAATGTTCCAGTAGCAAAAGCCATATTTCCTCTACCACCACGTCCACCTTTACATACTACAACCTGTTGTTGGTGCTGTGTAACATCACCAATTACTCGATTAGTATCCTCATCAAATATAATTGTTCCTACAGGAACCTTCACGAGAGTATCTAAAGCATTTGCACCTGTCATACCCTTATGACGCCCCTTTTCTCCTGGAGTACCTTTAAGAACCTTATTATATCTTAAATCTAATAGTGTGGAAAGTCCTTCATCACCAACAAATATTATCGAACCACCTTGTCCGCCTGAACCACCAAAGGGACCTCCCTTTTCTACTTTAAGTTCTCTACGGTAGGCAACGATACCATCACCACCACTACCTGCCTCTAATTCCATTTTAACTAAATCTACAAACATGCTTCTTTTACCTCCTTTATATTTTAAAAGGTGCCCATTTTAAGGGCACCTTATACATTTAATATTTAAGCGATTGGGTAAACAGAAACCTGCTTCTTGTCGCGACCCTTACGTTCAAAACGTACAACACCTGCTACTTTTGTATATAAGGTATCATCGCCACCACGTCCAACATTATTTCCTGGAAATATTTTAGTACCTCTTTGACGATATAAAATTGAACCTGCAGTTACATATTGTCCGTCACTAGCCTTTGCGCCTAAACGCTTTGCTTCTGAATCACGGCCGTTCTTAGTAGAACCAACACCCTTTTTAGATGCGAATAATTGTAAATTAAGCTTTAGCATAAAAGAATCCTCCTAGTTAATAAATTTTAAATTTTTCGGATATTGCTTAGATATTTCCTCTAAAGTATATTCCAAATTTTCAAAAACTGCATTTGCAGTCAAATCTGAAGTCTTAATTTGTAAACGGAAATATCCTTCCTCGCAAACTAAATCCATTATGTTGTAACCTAAATTGAGCTTTTCGATTAAGTTTGCTGTAAAAATTAAAGCTGTAGAAATACTTGCACAAACGATATCTTTTCCATATATATCATAATCAGAATGTCCTTGTACCTCTAGCAAAGCCTCTTGTCCTTTTCGTTTAATACGATAAGTTGTCATAATTAAGCGTTAATAGCTTCAACAACTAACTTAGTAAAAGATTGACGATGACCTTTTTTAGTCTTTGAATGTTTTTTAGGACGATACTTGAAAATAATTAATTTCTTTCCACGTCCCTGCTTTTCACACTTTGCAGTCACAGTAGCACCTTTTACATATGGAGTACCAACTAAAGTCTTTTCTCCAGATACATATAATACCTTATCAAAAGTATAGGTTTCGCCTTCAGCAACCTCTAGCTTTTCAACATAAATTGCTTCGCCAACCTCTACTTGTACTTGCTTACCGCCAGTTTCTATTATTGCATACATGTCATATTACCTCCTATTAAAATTTTTAAGACACACTATTAAGGTAGATATTCTATCCTTTGATACCTTTTCTATGTGGTGCATGTTACAACATTATAATGATATATCATTTTTAATAAATAGTCAAGATTTAATAATTATTTTCTAAAAAACTTTTTATTTTCTTTTAAATAACAGCTTAGCATTATATATAGGATCTCTATAGGTAGCATTTATGTAGATGCCTGTCTCATCCTCTGTTACTGCCTCTGGTCCCTGTTTATGATGTCTAAATAATATCGTTCCTTCCTTTTCTAATCCATCATTTAAAAATGGGACATAAGCTTCTAAGGTATCTGGATTGTATAGTACTGTATATACCCATGTTCCTGCTTCTGTGAAAACTCGATCATCAATTATTGCTGTGTAATGATTATATACATATAAAGGAATAGAGGAATCCGTTAAACCCAAATTTATAAATACAGTATTGAAAGTTGTACTAAGCGTAATTGAATGCTCCCTTGTTTCTCCTGTGATACTACTTAATCTTGGGCAGTTATAGAAGTAAGACTTTCTAATTCCTCCTAAACCATAGCATATTTCTGGAAATGGATAGCCATCATTTAAAAAGAAATAAAAGTTCTCAATCTTTTCTAGCATTGGTAAATTATATAAGGAACAATCCATAGTTGGTGATATCTTATTGATGTATTCTAAGTTCTCACAGTTAGAAACTCCCATAGACATAACACAGCCAAGTCCTGTGATTTCTTTCAAATTATTACAATGGCTTATCGCATAAGGATGAATTAATCTGAAAGTATTGGATTCTAGTGTAAGTGTAAGCATAGGGGCATTTTCAAAAGCTCTATATCCTATTTGAGAAACTCTTTTTCCATGTATCCTCATTGGAATAACTACATCCTTTGGCAAATCCTCTGTATATCCCTTGACAATGAAGGAGCCTTTTTCATACAACTCAATTTCAAAAAAATCTCCATCATAAAAGTAGGATGGAACATAGAAAGCGTAGGGAAGAGTAGGTGAGTATTTTGGAGAATGATACCCGGAAAAATCCCATTCCAAATCCAATATATTGGGATCATCTTTTAATGTTGGTTGATTCTTATAATCTGACATATCTAAGTAATAAGTACTATAAAAAGCCTTATAATCCTCTTCCTCTTTGAAGAAATATTTAGTAGCCTCTTCTCCTTTTAAATTCCTTATATCGTTTAACATATCTAGATACTCATAGATTACGCCATTATAAATAACTATATCTCCTGTCTTAAATTCCTTTGGTGTATTAATATCTTCTTCTTTCTTACAGGATACTAAGGTTAATACACTTAGAATAGCTAAAAATAACAATATTATTTTTTTCATTTCTCTTTTCCTCCAATTAATCATTTGCCTGAAAATAGTTTGTATATAAGTGATATTCTACTGGATTATTCCTATATACTCCTACTATTACTTTTCTATTTCCTCCTACTGAATTTATATAACATTGTGCATTTAGGTCTGGTTCTTCTTCATTCTTAAACTCTATTCTATCTTTTTCTATATCTATACTCACTTTTAATTCTGTGCTGGCTTTTATCGTTAGGCTAAAAATAAAAAAGCCTATAATTCCTACCAACAACATTGTCATTATTTTTAGCTTCCTCATTTTATGTTTCTCCCCCTTTAAGCTTTTTTGAATTATAGTTTTCTTTTCTTTCTATTTACTTTTTATTTCTCTTTCTTCTTTCTTTTATTATATCTCTTTTTCTTTTTTTTGACAATCCTTTTTTACTTTAAAGTATAAAGACCTTCCTCATGATTTTGAATCACTGGGAAGGTCTTATATTTTTATTTTTCTAGTTTTAAATATTCTTCTTCACTTAAATCTAGATTTATTTCTTGATGATTTAATTCTTTTAAAAACAAGCATAATAAAATTATTACAATGATAATTCCTACAGCATCTGAAATAGGAGCAGCATATAATACTCCATCAATTCCTAAACCTAAGGGAAGGCAAATAACTAAAGGAATAAAGCATATAATATCACGAATTAAAGAGACAATAGTTGCTTTAATTGTTCTGCCAACTGCTTGAAAAAAGATGGAAGTGATTTTAATAAGACATGTTCCTGTGACTAAAGAAAGAAAAATTCTAAACATCTTTTTAGAAAATTCTAGATAAAGAGCATCCTCAGTTGAACCAAACATTTTTATAATTGCCTCAGGAAATGCTTCTATGCAAAGAGTTGAAATTAGTCCAATTCCTAGGCCTAAGTTTAAAATAAGAAACAAAGTATTTTTAACTCGCTTCATATTATCAGCTCCATAATTATATCCAATAATAGGCTGTGCGCCTAATACGATTCCTACAACTATATTAATAATAATTGTAAAAACCTTAGTTTCTATACTAATTGCTGAGATAGGAATATCTGGTCCATATATAGATAATTGTCCATACTTCTTTAGCATTATATTGCAGGTAACTGTAACAAGTACAATGGATAATTGTGTAATGAAAGTTGAGATTCCTAACAAAATTGCATTTTTAAAAATTTTAAAATTTGGAATAAAGCTTTTTAATGTTAAGGAAAATGTCTTTGTTCGAAAGCAATATCCAATAGAAAAAGCTAGAGAAGCAATTTGACCAATAACAGTTGCCCAAGCTGCACCTGCAATTCCATAATGACAAACAAATATAAAAATAGGATCTAAGATAATATTAATAATTGCTCCACTGATCATTGAAATCATAGAAAAGGCTGGACTCCCATCAGCTCTTATCACCGAATTCAGCATATTCATTAGCATATAAACTGGAAAGAATGGGATTACTATAACAAAGTAGATAGAGGCCATTTCTATCGTATTATCAGAGGCTCCAAATAAATTTAATAATGGATTTTTCAATAGTAAAAAAATAAGAACTAAAGCCATTCCCAATATGAATGTAACAGTAATAGAGGTTCCTACACAGCTATGAGAATTTTTTGTATCCTTTTTTCCTTGACAGAGACTAAGATAAGCTGCTGTTCCATCTCCTATACACCAAGCAAAGGCTTGAGCTATGATTAAGGTTGGAAACACAACTCCTGTAGCCGCATTTCCTAAATATCCCAACTCACTATTTCCTATGAAGATTTGATCCACTATATTATATAACGAGCTAATTAATAGGGAAAGAATACAAGGCACTGAAAATTTAAATAAAAGCTTTGTTAATCTTTCCTGTTCTAAATATAAATTCTTTTCCATAATTCTATTCTCCTTAAAGTATTTTTGAGTCTTTATCAGAGAAAAGCTACATGAAAACTACGCAAAAAAAAGCACAATTCCTAAATTATCTTATACCTTTTTAAGCCTTTATCATTCTAGCATAAAGACAAAAAGAAAACAAGGATAAAAATTTTAATACTTAATCAAAATAAAAATATATCAAAAAAAGGACTAGTACAGTCCTTTCGATAAAAACTATTTACTATTTTTAATATAAAGATTCCATCTAGCAAAAGGAAAATAAGCAAAATATCCTATGCCTATACCTGCAAATAAGCCTGTAATAGCACGCAAAAAGTTGGTAGATGTATACTCTGTTAATAATTGAAATAATCCATCTAACAGGCAAGGTATTATAAATATGAGACTAAATAAAACATAAAATATTCTTAATTTGACTCTTTTAAGATAATAACAGAAAAATGAAGAAAATATACCAATGATCAAAAAAGTACATCGATAACAAAAAATGAACACAAAGCTACCAAAATGCATAGCACGTTCTTCCTTTAAATTACATATAGGCTTCTTTCCTATGATTGTAAATCTTTGTAAGAGTATAGGTAAATATTTTCCCATAAAATACAATAGGAGTATACAAGCTATTAAATTCACAAAAAATCCTAAAAGATAAATTATTCTTTTTTTTCCTTGTAGTAGCTGAATTAAACCAAAAAAAGGAATAAAAAAGCTTAAATATGCTTCATCAATTTTATTTTTATGCATACTAGAAATATTTTAACATCTGCTGATTATTTTCTACATCCTTTATAATTTGATCCCAATCCATAGATGCACAACAGCAAATAATTGGCACAATAATAACAATCCATAGAATAAAGCCAATCAATGCTCCAATTCCTACCTGCTTAGCAGATACTGGTTTATCATTTTTCCAAACTAAAAAGAGAATAAAGCCAATAATCGGAAAGAAAAATCCTAAAAATCCATACCCAATAGAACCCATATCTTCTGGCTTTTCTGGCTTATAATTTTCAAAAGTAGGCTCCATAGCATATCTATTTTTGTCATAGATATTATCCTTAGAAAATAATTCTTCCTCTTCTATTTTAATTTTTTCTTCCTTAACTTCTACAAGCGCCTCTACCTCTTTACCACAGTTCGGACATTTTTTATCCTCATCTGAAAGCTTATTCCCACAAAATCTACAATACATAATTCTACAACTCCTTTTTTACATTATACACGAAAATTTATTGTATTACAAATAAAAAAATATTAGGCATATTTTGTCAGATTTTAGCATAATCTTTATTGGTGATGCTTTATGACAAATCTTGTTAACTTTATAAAGGATAATTATAAAACTATAATAGGAACAATTTTAATATATCAGCTATTTATAACGATATTCTTTTTTTCAGCACAAAATTTAGTAATCTTAGCTGCTATTTCCATACTAGTAGCAGGATATATCATAGTTTTAAATTTCAAGGATGCTTTTACAGATTTCTTTAAAAAATAAAAGTAGATTGCTCTACTTTTCTATAAATTCTTTAAAGGATGCAATAAAGCATCTTATTTTTTTTGTTATTAAAACATAACTGGCTACACTATAAGAATTTAAAATGACATCTAGATTAATGTTTAATACCAAGATATAGAGGCACATAAAACAAAAATATTTTTGATTAAAACTATCTAATCGCTTAATTTCTTCTAATAACTGAGGAGGATCTAGCTGAAGAAAGCATCGGCAATACAACATAGAAATTGGAGCATAATATAAATTAAAACTTGGTAAAAGCTTTTGTTTATTATAGATTTCTAAATCAATTTTTCTATAGACTAAGCCATAAGGAACAATTAGTTTTTGGTCGATTGCTTTAAAAATATCACTTTGTAAATCATACAAATAAAGCTTTGCATCTAAAATGATATTGTATTTAGAAAGAATAATCCAGCTAATATCATTTTTAACTGGATTAGTTTCTATCTCTCTAATTCTCATTTCTAAGTAGGAAAATTTATGATCAAGGACCTTGTAAATGTTATTTAAATTTAAGAGATGATCTTTTTTTAATGTTATTTCAAAGCCTGACTTTTCATGGATTTCTCTTAAAATCTCTATGATTCTTCCTATTTTAACATTTGCCTCTGTTAAATTTTCATATTCAAAAAATAACAAATAACCATTTTGTAAATTAATTTCATAAACTGCTTGTTTCAAACGATTGGTAAAACGACATAAGTCATAATAAATTGCATATTCCTGCTGGGTTACATATCTGACTAAAAACTCTTCATTTGTTGATGTCTTTATATATTCATAATCCTTATAGCTTTGGCTAGAGGCTATAGAAAAAGGAAGACTAACCGATGCTAAATATGACTTTGTGAGATTGTCTATCATAGCCTGCAAGAAGCTGTTCAAACTTTACATTGTATTCTTTAGCCACAGCCTCTAAATCCTCTTCTTTTTCTACATAAAGGCATTTTAATTTATAATAGCTGCTTTTAGATTCAAAGAAATCTAAAAAGGATTCTACGCTTTCATGAGCTTTTGTAGTTATAACCTTATCCTCACGAGTTAGATTATCAGCAAGCTTATCCTCATAGTATTCCTTCATATCTTCCTTAATCTGCTCTAATTTTTCCTCTTTTACCTCTTTAACCAGTTCTTCCTCTACTTCAATATCCTTTTCCTCAATAACCTTAATTTCCTCTGCCTCTTCTACTGGAAGAAAATTGATAACAAGCTCATAATTGATATCTAAGCCTTGCCCTTCTACTTGATATACCTCAACTCTACCAACAACTACATCTAGTATTTTCAGCATATCTAAATCTAAATCAAACGGAAAATCCATTGATTTAAAGCATTCCATTCCTTCAATGTCTAAATAGGATAGATTCATTTCAAGAATTCCTGTTGCCTTTGAATCCTTTATTGTAAGGCCTTTAATCTTTTCTAAATGATTTTTAATATTAGAGATGCCTTCTAACTGACAAAAATTATGTTTTTCAATATTAAATTGCATAGTATCACCATTAGGATTATATTCAAAGGTTTAAGAAAAAAGAACCAGAAATCTCTTCTGGTTCCCATATTTTAATTCCTCTATTCTAACTCTAATTTTCCCGTATAGAGATTATAATATATTCCCTTCAAAGTTAACAATTCTTGATGAGTTCCTCGCTCTACAATTCTTCCTTTATCTAAAACCATAATGGCATCGGAATTTCTAACTGTAGAAAGTCGATGCGCAATAACAAATACGGTTCTTCCTTGCATAAGTTTATCCATTCCCTCTTGAACAAGTCTTTCCGTTCTTGTATCAATAGAGGAGGTTGCCTCATCTAAAATAAGAACTGGAGCATTTGCAACTGCAGCTCTTGCTATACTGATTAGCTGCCTTTGTCCTTGACTTAAATTTCCTCCATCTGCAGTAACCATCGTGTCATATCCATTCGGTAGTTTTTTTATAAAATGATGCGCATTTGCAAGCTTAGCTGCATAAATCACCTCATCATCAGATGCACTCAATCTCCCATATCTAATATTTTCACGTATTGTTCCTGAAAACAAATTTGTATCCTGTAAAACAACAGCTAAAGAATGTCTTAAGTCCTCCTTTTTAATGCTAGAAATATTGATTCCATCATAGGTGATTTCTCCACCCTCTATTTCATAGAATCTATTGATAAGATTTGTTATTGTTGTCTTTCCAGCGCCTGTTGCACCTACAAACGCAATCTTTTGTCCTGGCTTCGCGTAAAGACTCAAATCTGTTAAAATCCTCTTCCCATCTATATAAGAGAAATCAACGTGAGAAAAACGAACATCTCCCATTAAAGGAACAAGTGTACCTTGAGCATCCTTCCATGCCCAGGACTTTTCATCCTTCTGAACTAATTCTATCTGTCCTTGATCTACTTCTGGCTTCTCATCCATGAGTTTAAATAATCGCTCTGCCCCTGCCAAACCATTCAAAAGTAAATTAGATTGCATAGTAAATTGGTTAATAGGCATAGCAGCCTGTCTTACAAATACTAAATAAGAGGCAATTCCACCTAAGGAAAAGCTCACAATAGGAATATAATCTAAGGCAATAAGACCACCTAAAACAGCAACTATTGCATAATTCATATAGGATATAGACACAACCATTGGAATCATGGACATGGAATATTTTAATGCTTGAAAGCCAGCTTGTCTTAAATTTTGATTTTCTTGATCAAATCTTGCAATATTTGCTTCTTCATGATTAAACACCTGTACTACCTTTTGTCCAGATAGCATTTCTTCTACAAAGCCATTTACTCCAGCCATAACCTTTTGCTGCTTACCAAAATATTTCTTACTTCGCTTAGAAGCATAAACGATATAGCTAGCCATAAAGGCATAAAAAATGACACATATTATAGATAAAAACCAGTTTAAAACGAAAAGTAGAATGACGAGACCTATCAATTGAATCATATTAGAAATAAGCATAGCAAACGCATTATTCATAGCCTCGCTAAATGTGTCAATATCGTTAACATAGTTACTCATAATTTCACCATGCGTTCTTTGATCAAAGAAGGATAAGGGAAGCTTTTCCATCTGCTTAAAAATATCCCTTCTCATTTCAAATATTATTTTTTGAGCAAGACGGACCATAATTTGTGTGTAGCCTAAAGTAGATACTACACCAATAGAATAAATTCCAATTTCTATAGCTACGGCTTCCCATAAACGAGAAAAGGCAGGATCCTTAGTATAAGTATCAATGATTGGTTTAAACATATAGGTTCCTAATAGGTTTGCACTAGCAGATAAGGTTACTAAGATTGCCACTAAAAAAATCAAAAACTTATGCTTTCCCATATAAAGTAGCAATCTTTTAATCGTATTTCTTAAATCCTTTGGTCGTTTTACAGAAACTACTGGTGGCATTGACAAGCACCTCCCAACTGTTGCTGATATAGCTCTTTATAAATTTCAGATTGCTGTAGTAGCTCATTATGAGTTCCTATATCCACAATTTTTCCACTATCTAAAATTATAATTCTATCTGCTTCCATAACAGAGGTAATTCGTTGACCAATGATAATGCTTGTAACATTCTTTAAGCTCCGAATTCCCTTAAGAATTTGTCGCTCCGTTTCCATATCACAGGCAGAGGTAGAATCATCAAATATGATAACCTTTGGCCTCTTTAAAAGTGCTCGTGCAATACATAATCTTTGTTTTTGTCCTCCCGAAATATTTACTCCTCCTTGACCAAGATCATATTCTAAGCCATTAGGAAGTCTTTGAATAAATTCTTCTGCACAAGCAATTTTACAAGCCTCTATTACTTCCTCCATAGTAGCAGATGCATTTCCCCATAAAAGATTTTCTTTGATTGTACCACTAAATAAAACATTGTTTTGTAATACGATAGCAATGCTATCTCTTAAAGCCTTTAAATCATAAGCCTTAACATCCTGCCCATGAATCAATACTTTCCCCTCAGTTACATCATATAATCTTAAAATTAAGGAAACTAAGGTTGATTTTGATGAACCAGTTCCACCCAATATACCTATACTTTCTCCTGAATGGATTTGTAAGTTAATATTATCTAATACATATTCTTCACTAGATTCCTTATACTTAAAATATACATTTTGAAATTCTATTGTTCCAGATTCTATAGTCTTTAGTCCAGAAGCTAAAGAGGTTATGGTTGGCTCTTCTGTCAATACCTCCTTAAGACGTCTTGAAGAAGCAAAGGAACGATTGATTAATAGAAAAACATTAGAAATCATCATCAAGGAATTTACAACCTGCAAAATATAAGAAAGCAAAGCAGAAAGACTTCCTACTTTTAAATCATTGTTATGAACTAACACAGATCCAAAGCCTAAAATCATTACGGTTACCGCATACATAACAAGCTGAAACGATGGCTGATTTAATTGAGCAAATTTAAAGGTATTCTTTGTAGTAGACATAACCTTAGTATTTGCAGACTGAAATTTTTCCATCTCATGTTCTTCTCTCACATAGGATTTTACAGTTCGTATGGCTTGTACATTTTCTCTTACGACTTGATTTAGCTCATCAATATTTCCTTGAAGAAGACTATATTTAGGAGCTGTTTTGCGAATGATTAAAAATAGTATGAGTGCTAATATGGGAACGAAGGCAATAAAAATCCAAGCTATATTAGGAGCCATAGCAAAGGAAAGTCCTATTCCCATAAATAACATTAAAGGTGATCTACATAGAGGACGAATTCCTCCAACCAAAGTATTTTGCATGATAGTGACATCATTTGTAATTCTTGTCACTAGAGAGGAGGTAGGAAAATGATCTAGATTAGAAAAGGAGTAGCCTTGAATCTTTTGAAATAGGTCTTTACGTAAGGCATAAGAAAAATTAGTCACTAATCTAGCATTATATTTCGCATAGAAATGTCCAGTCACTAAAGATATTAAAGCACATCCTATAATTAATCCACCTGAAATTAAAATTTGGTTCATGTTCTCATTATGAATTCCTTCATCTATGATATCCTTCATTAAAAAAGGAATAATAAGCTCAAATATTGTTTCAATAATAATTAGACCAATAGCTAGAATCAAATCTTTTTTAAAATACTTTAGGTAGCCTAAAATGTATTTCAAATCTCTCATCATCTCACTCCATTCTTCTTTGATTATATCATAAAAGTGGGAAAGCAACTAGAAACAATTTTTATTTTTATATTTAAAAAATTAAAATTTACAAAAGTAAAATATAGATTAAGCTTCAAACAAATAATAAAAAAGCTCGCTAATTTCTTTAGTAGCAAGCTTAAGTATTTGATTAAAATCTAAGATTTTCCTTTATCTTTTTTTTAAGTTTTTTTGCCAACGCATAGAAATCTGCAAGGATTCCTTAGATACCGTTGATTTTACTTTGTAGATATGCTTCGTTCCTCTAGACGTAAGCTCATTGGAGATAACCTCACCTAAGGGCGCATATAGCTCACTAACCTTAGAGTAATCAAAAGGGGCACAAGAAAATATATCTGCATATATCCGTTTAGATTTATAGCTATAGTGCAAAGCAATATGGGATTGTGCTATCACAATAATAGCAGATAAATATTTAGGCTTTTTAGGAGTAGATTTCAAGACATATGGTCTTGTTATAGGATCCATATTAATCTTAAATACAAGCTGTTCTAAAAAATCAAATAATTTTTCCATATTAGGCTCTTGATGAGATTGTATTTCTGTCATTAGATGTGGTCCAAAATCACAGGTTGAATCATAAGGAAGCATTTCAAAGCTCTTTACGCTTCTATCCTTCATATTGAAGATTGATTTTTCATCCTGATATGGCAATTCCTTTAAAAGAAAATCCTTGGCAATTTGTTCATCATAATCTAAATCAGCTAAAATATCTACAAAATAGCATTCTCTAATAGGGAAAGTGTGAATGGTGATATGTCCTCCCTCAAGTAAGATAAAAGCTGAAATTCCAATATCTTCTTTTACCTTTCCGTAGTAGTATGGGATTAATTGTGGGGGACAAATTGGATTTAGCTTAAGGACATAAACCAATTTATTTAATAAATCATTAATATGCTTGATATCATTTAATTGATTTTGATTTGCGCCATAGCAATCTAGCATTGTGTGTTTTTTCATTCTTCTTTTCTCCTTACTTTAAGAATATTAAATATTTCATAAAGTGTCTTTAAGCCTAACCAAGAGGTTATATCATTACAATCTAATGGTGGGGCAATCTCCACTAAATCCATTGCTTGAACATCCACTTCCTTAAAAATTGATAGAATAATATTTAAAACATCTAAGCTCTTTAATCCAAAGGGCTCAGGAGTTCCAGTTCCTGGAGCATAGCATGGATCATTGGCATCAATATCATAGGAAAGATATACCCAGTAGTCCTCTTGAAATTTTTCTTTTATTCGTTGAACAACTTTAGAAATTCCCTTTTCTTGAATATAAGAGGAACTATAAACCTCTAGTTCTGGATGCTTTTCAAAATATTGAATCTCCTGAAGTTCAAATCCTCGCATACCTATAAGCAAAATATCTTTCATATCATAGCCATAATCTATAGCTCTTTTAATAGGACACGCATGAGAATAAGGACTATCCTCATAAATATCACATATATCAGGATGGGCATCTATATGGATGATTGCAGCCTTTTTATTATGCTTTTTTGCAAAGCTCAAAAACGCTCTTTGTAAAGGGATTGCAACCGAATGATCTCCCCCTATAAATAAATTTAATTTGTTAGGACATAGCATGGCAAAAGCTTGTTCTTCTATTACTTTAAAATAAGCTTCACACCCCTCACCACGATAAAGAATATCTCCCATATCATAGACTTTACAATCTGAAATATCTATACCATCCCTTGTCAAAGGAGGAAGATGTAAGGATAATTCTCTTAAGCGCTCTGGAGCTTTAGATGCTCCCTTTCCCACGGATGCATTATTATCGTAAGGGATTCCTGTTAGAATCACTTTGCTTTCCTCTTTAACATCCGTTAAAATTCCACGAAAGCCTTCCTTCATAGCTCTTCACCTCTAATTTTTAATTATACATTCTTATATAATTCTTTACAATATTTATCCTAATTTTTTTATAATTTACTTCTACTTACTAATTTTTTATAAACATGCTCTACCATCCAAATTTCTTTTGGAGCCTTTAGAGCTTCTTCCATAGTAAACCACTTCACACCCTTATTTTCATCAGGCTTTATAAAAAGTTCATCTCGCTCATCAGCTTCTATAAGATAGGTAATATTAAAATGTAAATGACAAGGAACATAAATCCCCTTACGAACATGTCCATTTACAGTTAACGTTTCTAGACTGAAAATATCTTTACTTATGAGTTTCGCATGCTGAACACCCGTTTCCTCCTGTAATTCGCGCATAGCAACCTCTATTAGATTTTCTTCTTGATCTGCATGACCTCCAACCCATGACCATGAATCATAAATATTATGATAAATCATCAAAACCTTTGTTCGCTCGTGATTCACTACCCATGCAGAAGCAGAAAAGTGTCCAATTCTATTTTCTCTATCTAAAAAATCATGATGCTTGGTCATGAATTCTAGCATGATTTGCTTATCCATTTCTTCTTGTTCATTGATAGGTATATACCTTTTTATTTCTTCTATTAAATTCATTGATGCATTTCCTTTCTAAGAAGTTTTATTTCCTTTTCATTATACTTTATTTAAAACAAGAAAGAAATAATAATTTCATAATTTGTAAAATAAAGAAGACAAAGAATTTTATTCCGTATTTACTTTTGTATTAAAATAAAGAAATTTCTTTTATTTTATAAAAAAGTACATATTAAATATTAAAAAAACTAAACTCATAATTCAAACTAAATTAAAATTGGAAAATACGCAAAATTTGTATTTTCTTTGACTTAGGGGTAAAATAAGTATATAATGGAAAAGGAGGATAGCTTCTTAGAAAGCTATAAGTGATAGTTATGCAAGCATTAGATATTGTTATTGGTATACTTTTTATCATTTTATCTTATTTTATTGGTTCTATTCCTTTTGGTGTTGTGTTAGGAAAGCTCATCTGCAAAAAGGATATTCGAGAATATGGAAGTAAAAATATAGGCACAACCAATGCAATTCGTGTACTAGGGAAAAAGGTTGGCTTTCTAGTCTTCTTCTGTGATGTTTTTAAGGGTTGCTTCATTATTATTTTAATTAAGATATTAGGGATAACGAATGTATGGAAAACTCCTGAGGGGATTGATATTTTCCTTTATGGAGCTGCAGCTATCTTAGGTCATTCCTTTTCTATCTTCTTGAATTTCAAGGGTGGAAAGGCTGTTGCAACCTCCTTAGGTGTTGTATTAGTACTTACACCTATCCCAGCGATTGCTTGCTTATTGATGTTTGCTTTAGTGTTCTACACGACCAAATACGTTTCCTTAGCTTCTACAGCAGCAACACTCACGGTTATCATAACTACTTGGATATTATTTGTATTTGGTGTAAAAGATATCCTTAACTTTGGCTATTACTTTATAGCTAAGCCTTCATTAATTTTGTCTATACTTTATACTATACTTGCAATGCTAATTCTAATTAAGCATTTTAAAAATTATCGAAGACTTCTCAATGGAACGGAAAACAGTTTTCGTAAAAATAAAAAAGATTAAGTTATATTATTCTGTTTGTCTTAAAGCAAACAGAATTTTTTTATATAAAAGAAAAAAGCTTTAAAAGCTTCTAACCTTGATATTCTTTAAACATTTCTTGATAATGTTTTAACGCCTCAGCAAAACGTTGATAGTGAATGATTTCTCTTTGTCTAAGGAAGGAAAGTGGTGCTAGTATCTCAGGATCATCTGTAAGGTCCATTAAATGCTCATAGCCAGCACGAGCCTTTGCTTCTGCAGCCATATCCTCATTTAAATCCACAATTGGACTTCCAGTAGAGGCAATAAAGGAAACTGTAAATGGATTTCCACAAGCATCAGTTGGATAAATTCCTAATCCATGATCCGTATACATAGCTTCAAACCCATATTTTTTAATTTCATCTATTGTAGCACCTTCAGTTAGTCCCTTCATCATAGCCATTAAGATTTCTACATGTGCCAATTCCTCTGTAGCTATTTCTACTAGTAAATTCTGTCCTATTTTATCTGGCATAGTAGGGGCTTGAACTAAATATCTAATTCCTGAAGCTAATTCTCCTCCTGGTCCGCCAATAGCTGTTATAAGTTCTTTAGCAAAAGCCAAATTTCTCTTGCTGATATGAACTGGAAATTCCAGTTTCTTTTCATAAGTCCACATTACTTTTTACCCTCCCAGGTAGATTTTCTATCCAAAAATCCATCAAAAATAACAGAACATGACTTTAAAGCGCCATATTTAGTTTCAATATAATTACACATTTTTTCTTTTTCAACATTTACTTTTTTCAATGTTTCAATTGCTTCCTTAGAATTTGGATGTGTGCAGATATATAGTGTAAGCTCAATAGAAGCAAAGCTATAAACCTGTAGCATAAATAAAACTTGCTCTTCTTCTGTCAAATCATGAATATCTGTTAAAATAAATTTATACCCTGAGAAAAGATTTTCCCATATAGAGCCCTTCAAAAAGCCCTTTTCAATATCACTATCTAAAACAAATGCTTGAGAGTTAATTTCTAAAGTTTTCAATTTAATCACTCCCATATCTATAATATGACTATAGTGAAAATAAGTATAGGCAAAAGAAAAAGCTGACTTTCATCAGCTTATTTCTTTATTTATCTTTCAGAGATAGCTGAAACTGGACAAACAGCTTCGCAAGCTCCACAGTCAATACAAGTATCTTCATCGATAACTGCTTGATCCTCAACAGTAATTGCTGAAACTGGGCATTGTTCTGCACAAGCACCACAAGCGATACAAGTATCATTAACAAATCTAGGCATCTCTTTTCCTCCTTTTATTGTTATACATATTTTAACATTTTTATATCATTTTGTCTACTATGTTTTTTAACAATATCAATTTTAAGAGAATAAACCTTTTCTTACAACAGAATCAATTTAATAAATAAATTCATGAACTAGCTTAGAATTACAATTTGGATCAAAATAATTTGAAAATGAAGAATATCCATCATTAATTAAAAAGAAATATGCATAATGTGTTTTTTCAAAAATCCATGCTCCTGTCTTATAGCTATATCTTTTATAGCCTAATAATGTAACTGCATGATCCTCCTCATAAGCCAAGCTATTTGCCAAGCCCATAAAGACAGCTCTTCCATTTTTTAAGGAAGACATTACATCAGAAAAATTAAAAGAAGATGTAAAGGTTACAGAATGTTTATATTCATTCATTATATGATTCATAGTCTTAATAGTATTTTCTGTGTTTATACCTAATTCTGGATGATATTTTGCTTCAGTTGCAGCATAATTTCTAATTTGATAATATAATTCTGGAATTTTCTTAAGCACATTAGAATCATTTATCGTCCAATAAAAATCATGCCCTACTGTCTCTTCTCCTATTCCATAATAAATATAATCTGGATCTTCCTCTATGTAATAATTCATGTTTCTTAAAGTTGATTTTGAAGGTAAATTTCCATAAATCGAATTTTTCTGCCAACAATCCATGACATTAAAAATTGTTGCTATTGCACAATTGCTTTCAGATTTTGAATAACTATATGTGTAACCACCATCCTTAGAAACGTATTTTACATAGTAAGCAAGTGATTTTATAGTTGATGAAGTAAAATTTTTATTTGTTTCTGCCGTTATGTAAGATTCTTCAACTTTATAAGAGGAAGAATATCTATTAGAGACATACGCATCTAAATCATATATATCAGATTCTCCAGTTGCACCTTGGCCATCATAACTAAATAGAGTTGCATTATCTCTATCCATTTCTTCGTTATACTTATGAAATGAATCTCCATTATGGTATAAAAATCCATCATATGCACTATAGTATGTAAATTCTACATCCTTTAAATAGGTTAAATCATCTGTAGTATTTAAAGTATATAAAGAATAATTAAAGGAGGTTACAAGATAACCTTTATCATCATTAAAATCTAAATATATACCATACTCATTAGAGTCTATAATATAAACTAAGCAATGCTTTTCTATACTAGTGGCATTCAGTCTTTCCATAGCATGTGTCTTGTTGTACTCTGTTCTAAATTCACTTAGATGATTAGAAATATAACTTAGTACCTGTTCATATTTCCCTTCCATCTCTTCTTCTGCAGCTACAGTCAAGTTTGTAAATACAAAAGAAACAAAGCCTAATAAAATTAAAAATATTGTTGTGATTTTCTTCATTTTTCAATCCCTACCTTTCAATAAAATATACGAGTATGCTTACATTTTTTTTCAAAAATAGAAAGAAATTGTAAGAAACTAAAAAACTAGTCGAAACTAGTTCTTTGTTAAATTAGATAAAATTGGAACAAGCATAGACGCATCCTCCGTCTGAATAGTAATAATATATTTATAAAAATAATAAAATTGGCAAATAATTTCATTTTCATCTATAGCATAATAAATATTTCTATTATTAAGAACGAAAAAACTATCTGCTTCTTCATTTAAACCTAATACATATGTATACTTATTCATTGCATTAAGAGTAATACTAATATCACCATATAGATATGACTCACTAAACATAACAGGCTTATCCTCATTGTAATAGGCGTAAGTTTCAGATTTTTCCACATTATCTAACCAATAAAAATGAGCACTTTTGCTAGTATTATATTCTTCTAAGGATTTAATAGGAATGATTTCCAATGAATCCATTCTTACTTCTGTATATTTAAGCACAGATTTCCATGCATAATCTTTATAAACAGGAACTCCAATGCTCAAACTTAAAAGTAATAAAAAACTTGTTAGAAGAAAAGAAATTCTTGCAATTCTCTTTTTTCTCAATCTTAATCTTGTAATGTTCAATCGCATGATTTCTTTAACCAAAGAAAGTGTACCTCTTTGATTTGTTTGGTAAGCTTCTCTTGCTACATCACCATTTGCAAACTTTCCTCTCATCTCTAAGATTGCATTATCAACTGATTCATCACTTAATGGCTTCCCTTGAAAAGCCTTTTTTGCTGCCTCATGAGTGTATTTATTAAAATTAATATCATTATTCATTTTATTTCCCCCCCTTACTCATGACTACTGCTAAATAGAAGTATACCATATTTAATTTTTTTTTACAATTGATTTTTGAGGTTAAACACAACTTTTTTGTTGGTTTTGGTAAAGTGTTGCAAGTTCTTGGCGAAATTTTTCCTCACGAGAAAAAGAGCTAAATTTTAGGACAAGAATAAACTTTTCTCTGTGAATATTGCATTTCCATAAAAAAAAGTGTAAAATATATTTTAGGAGTGGAAATGATATGATACAATTAGCAATTTGGCAGTTTATTTTAATCATTGTTTTAGAATTAATTGGTGTGGCAATTATTACCTTTATTATTGTGAGAAAGCTTTTTGCATCTCAATTAAAAAAGAATCCACCGATCAATGAAAAAATGATTCGTGCAATGATGACTCAAATGGGACGTACTCCTTCAGAAAAACAGGTTCGAGCTGTTATGAAATCTATGGAGGATGCTAAATAAAACGGTGAACTTTTTAGTTCACCATTTTATTTTAGGTTATCTGCAAAATCCTGTATAGCTAGCTCATCTAGCTTTGGTAAAGGTAAGTCATCCTCTGCTAGCTTTTGTATACAGGCTTGAATTACAAGTCGCGTTATTCCCTTTGCATAATCTGGATTCAATTCTCCTCCAAAATACCCTATGTAGCTTTCATCTCCCAAAAGCTCCTTTACTTTATTCATATATTTTATTTTTTCTGAAGAGTTTGCAGATAAAACAAAACCATGAAAAGGAATAGTTAGATTCTTTTTCTTTAGCTTTTTTAACTTCTTAATAAAATGCTTATGTGGACGTTCCATATGAATATTTGTTCCAAATATAATCATATCATATCTAGAAAAATCCTTCATTAATTTTTTTGTTCCATCAAAGATTTCAGCATCTTGCAATTTTTCCTTCAAAATCTCAGCTGCTTTTTTTGTTGTTCCTGTATGACCAAAATAAAGAATCAATTTCATAGCTCTATTCTCCCAAACTTCTTTAGAAGACTTAAATTCTTTACTGTTTCTGCACCTAACCATTTTAAAGCAGCACTATCAGCCTCGGCATAACGATTTGTTCCCCAGCCCTTAGCATTTTCCCATAGACCATGGCTTTTACGATTCTTAATAATCTTATCTAAGCCCTCTTCAACCTTAGCTTTCAGCTCACCTTCTGTTTGGACATTACTTAATAGAAAAGGGAAATTAAAGGATTCATCCTTTATATGCTTACAAGCTTCTTCTATTATTCTCTTTTCTAATACTTGCTGAAGCTCTGCATATTCATTCATCTTTCTTAAGGATCCCAAAAGAGAATTAAAGCTTATAAAATCATATGTCGTCCAAGCTCTATCCTTTAATAGCTCGCTTTCTATAAATGAAATCTGCTTTCTTGCTTTCTTCACGAAAGCAAAATTTTCAGGACAAAGAACTAATATATATCCTAAAATTGCTGCCGTTGGATGAACACCCCAAATGGAATAGGGCTGCTCGAGGTAGGAATATTCTTCACTATGCGCATAAGCATCATTGGTTTTAGCTAAAGGATTCCATAAATTGTTTATCATAGGACAACGATTAAAAAGATAATTACAAATTTTCTTCATAATATATAAATAAACTTCATTTGTTTCCTTTGCATCAAAATTCAATTCATCAAGTATTCTTAGGGCCTCATAAGTCTGATAGACACTTGCGTTAGGGTTATAATTATCTATCTCTAAGCCATTTCCCATGCCACCATCCTTTGCCATATAAAGCATTAAGGAATCTGGAATATAGCTTTTCCCCTCCTCATCGAATAAGGCATTGTAAAAGGCTACATCAATATCTCTACCCTTATTATATAGCTGTCGTTCTATAACAGACAAATCACTCCTTGTTATTTTTAACATAGTAACACCTCTTTTACTTACTTAATCATACCATAAAAATTGTTTTTTGTTAACCCTTAAATAAGGAATGTTACTTAGGAAACATAAAATATTTCTTGAAAACATACCCTATATTGAGTATAATTAAGTTAAATAATTTGAGTGAGTTCATGAGAAGGGATTAGCTACTTAAACTAGTCCTTTTACTTATTCTAGTTAAGTAAAAATAGTTATTTAGAAAGGACAGATAAGCAATGGGATATCCCTTTATCCGCTATTATGTCATTAAGGATGCTCTTCGTTTTATTAATACGAATATTACCTATATGCAGGATATATCCAATACAATGCTTTTTAAATATGCACTTTTTTACGATGCTGAAGAATTTTACAAGCTGATGAGCTTTCATAAAATTGATTCCTACCAAATTTCTTCAAAAATTAAAAATAATTTTCTACCATTTTTAAAGGAAATTCTTCATATGGCTTATGTGCACGCCTCTTTAGAAGAGCAATTATTTTGTTATTACATTTTTATATCCTATATCGTTAATCTCTATATTTCTGATTACATTGATGCCTTTCATACTAAAAAAAAGGATAAAGCATATATTGAACGAATGCTAGAAACCTATTTTTTTAATAAGAATGAGAAATTAAAGCTTCATTCCATTAACGTTGCAGATTATTTTTTTGATTCCTTTGAGTTAAGTCAAACGGATATCAATCTTTTAGAAAAGCCTATAAAGCGAGTTTTTGGTTTTTTCTGTACTAAAAACTACTATTTAGAGTGTTATCAATCTGCAAGATTTTATTATGACTATCTTTCTAGAAGTAAAACAGGTCTAAAAAAACCTTTATTTTTTCTATATGATCTTCTTTTAAATCATCGAAAAAATAAAAAGAAAGCCAGAAGCTTTCTATATCCTAAGCGATTAGACACAACAATTCTCAATCTAAATAATCGAAGTTATATGCTTCAGGATTTAGAGGTAACTTATTCTATCGATGAGCTTTATCAGGTCATCCTTAAAGAGGTCAGACGAATTTGTGATATTTTAAATAGCTATTTTACAGGAAATGAAAATCTTAAGCCTTTAGAAAAATATTTTTCTAAGGAACCTATAACAAAAAAGGAAGCAAAATAAGTAGCTTCCTTTTTTTAGCAAATGTGGGATATATAAAATTTAATTTTGTGAATTGAAGAACATAATTCTTTCTCCAATTAAGCTTGGATAGGCAAGCTGATATCCATTAGCAAGCTCTTCTTTATTGGTCTGCATTCTTCCCTTAATCAAGACAGGTTGTCCCTTCTTAAGATTATCTATTGCATAATCAATTAAATATTCCCAAAATACTATCGTAAAAAAATCAGTATCATACTCACCCTTAGTATTTTGAAAGCTTCGGCTTACTGCTAATCGAACATTCATGACACGCTTTCCTTCTCCTACCTCTTTTACCTCTGGGTCCTTAACAAGACGGCCCATCAGCATGAAGTAATTATACAATAAATCCTCCTCCTTTATCTAAAATTTTTTTGCTAAAAAAATGAGTCCTCCTTTCACCTTCGTAGTGTAACAGAAATGAAAAAAAATTCCTAATTTCAATTTTCGAAATTCCTAAATTAAATACTATATTTTTTCTATAAATTAGCAAAAAAAAGGAATTCTTAGCAAGGTGAGAAGTCCTTTTTTGTTTCTTACAATCAAATTATTGTAGAATTTATTTATTTTTCACTTTTTTTACAAATTGCTTTTACATAAGTAGCATTATGAAATAAAGGAAGATAAGCACATAGACTTTCTTTATTTAAGGAAAGTCCTTCTTCGATTACATTCGTATAATTGCTACCCTCTAAAGCATAGATTAGACTTTCTTCTCCTAATGTACTAATTTCATCCTCAATAAGAATACTTTTGGCTTTTAAATGCTTTTGATAAAGTTCTGTAATATTATCATCAATGTCCTGTATTTTAAGATTTCTTAGCTTATTCTCTATCAATTCTAAAAATAATTCAGGATGATTGGAGGTTGTGCTAATTAAACAATAGCTAGTATCTCTTAAAGAAACAATGGAGTATTCTATATCTGCATAAAATGCATTTTGCTTATATAATGTCTTATAATATTTAGCCATAGGAGAAAAAAGACTATCTAGGATTCCAATAATGGAGTTACAAAGAAAAGAATTCGAATTGTTCTCTGCTAGACGTATGGCAAGGCAAGCGCTAATCTGTTCTGTTTTAGCAAAATATTTTAAAATAGGAGCTGTCACCTTGTGAGATACTTTCTCTATTCTTCTAGGCAATCCTCTAAGGCACTTTAAGGATGCTAAAGTCTCCTCTAAAAAGGGAAAAATCTTTTCCTTAGGCTCTGAAGAGACAACAACCATATAGGAATTATCCGTCGTATAAAATTCTTGATATGCTTTGAAAAGATCATCAGACGTAGTTTTTTTTACCCCTTGTACTGTTCCTGTTGCATCTATTGCAATAGCTGAATTAGGATATAAGGCCTTTAAGGTTTGGTAAAAAAATTTAGATTGAATGTCATCCTCATGCATTTTGATTTCAGATAAAATAATCCCTTTTTCCTTCTCCACATCCTCCTTAGGAAAATACGGAGTAAAATACATTTTTAATAAAAGCTCTAATGGGGGATAAAGCTCCATAGTTGTTGTAAAATAATAGATTGTTTTTTCAGTATCTGTATAAGCATTGGCTGAAGCATGATATTGTGAAAATTGAGAAAAAGCATCTCCTTCTGGCATTTGAAATAATTTATGCTCTATAAAATGTGCTAATCCCTTAGGAGATTTATATTTTTCATTTTCAGCATAAAAGTTTATATCTCTACTTCCATAGTTAACTCCTATTCCGACATAGGATTCTTTAAATTTAGGCTTATAAATATGAATTACTTTTAACCCATTCTTACATATATATTCACTTCTATTATTTTTCATTTTTCTTACCTCCTAAAACGTAGGTATAGCTTTTTTTAAGAAGGGCATAGGCATGGAGTACATCTTCCTTTTGAACAGCCTGTATTCCTTGAATGTCTTTATTCGTTTTGGGCATCTCAGGAAAATAATGATCTGTAAGATAGGCATGAAGCTTAGTATCTATAAAATCATCCCCTAAGAGAGTATTTCCTATAAAATAAGCCTTTGCCTCTTCTAAAGCAATCTCATCAATTCGTAGTTCCTCTAAGGCTTTATCTATTTTTGAAATTGTTTTTTTAATCTGTAAAGCATCTACTAAAGCTGAAATTACAAGAATACCACTAGCAGCATAATAAGCAGAATGAATTAAATAGCATAGACCATATTTTTCGCGAATTGTTTTAAATAAAATAGAAGAGGAGCCTCCACCAATAAAATAATTTAAGAGCTTACAAGCATAAAATAAGGAATCGTCAGCAAAAATTTGGGTTTCATAAAGAATGTGTACATATGCTTGCCTAGAGGAATAGGGCTCAATACACATATTTTCCTTTTGTTTACCTCTAGAACGAAAGGTGTACTTCCATTTTGGCTGTAAAGAAACCAAGGATAAATTTTTATAGGAAGGATAATTTCCTGTACCTATAGCGATATGCTCCTCCTTTATAAGCTCTTGATAATACAAATAAAGCATTTTTGGTGTAATTTTTTTTAACTCCTCAGCTGAGCCTAGAGGTAAAAAATCACGCTCAGTATCCTTAAAATAGGTAGTGAGCATCTGCTGCAGAGATTTACTCAGCAAATCCTCCTCAAAGCCCATTAAATCACTATGATAGATTTCGCAGGCTCGTAAAAACAAATCTTGATTTGCAGTAGAATTAGGAAAATAAGGTTCTATAAATTTTAAAAACTCGGTTTCTAAGCCTTCTACTGTATAATTTGAATCTTTAATATAGGCGGGATCAGGAGCACTTAGACTATAACAAAAAATACTATATTTTCCACTATTTGTTAAGGAAAGCTTAAACTTAGCATCATATAGGTTCCCTAAAGCCATTTCCATCTTGGCTTCCGTAGGATACGCCTTACATGCAATCTCCTGATAATAACAAAGCAAAGTTCTTAGCGTTTGTTCTTCTTTTTGGATAGGCTTAATATAAAATTTTTTTAAAACAACCTGATGAAATTTATTTTGATGTATCCAAATATCCATATGATTAAAGCTCCTTTCTAACTATTTTATCCAATCCATCTCAATTTACTCTTTAAGGCAAGAAAGTATAATGAAAAATATGCCTCATAAATCTTATCAAAGATTATGAGGCATTTCTATTATTTTTCAGCTAGCTCTAAGGCAATTTTCATCATGCTTGTGAAATTCTTTTGTCTTTCCTCGGCTGTAGTTACCTGATGGCTAATAAAAGAATCAGAAATCGTCAGCAAACAGGCTGCTTTCTTTCCTGTTGCTTTAGCATTGGCAAATAAAGCAAAGCTTTCCATCTCTACACACATGCATCCATAGGTATCATGTACATCCTTCCAACGATTAGGATCTGTTGCATAGAATACGTCACTTGAATGAACCTTAGCTTCCTTTAAAGGTATATTTAAATTTTTTGCAGCTAAGCGTAGCTGATTATTAACAGAGGCAGAGCTCTTTAAGCTTTTTCCACGCATGCCAAAGGCTGTTTTTGCAAAAGAAGATTCAGAATACGCCTCTGTCACTAAAACTGTATCATATACAGCTAGGGTAGCATCATAGGAGCCGGCAGAACCAATTCGTATGATTGTTTCTACTCCATAAAAGCTATAAAGCTCATAGGAATAAATACCAATAGATGGCATACCCATTCCAGAGCCCATAACTGAAATACGTCTACCATTATAATATCCAGTATATCCAAACATATTTCTAGTTGCAGTAAAACAGGTCACTTCTGTTAAAAAGGTTTCTGCAATAAATTTTGCACGTAAAGGGTCACCTGGCATTAAAACTGTTTTAGCAATTAAATTCTCATCTGCGCAAGCAATATGAGGGGTAGGGATTTTACTCATTTGCATATTCCTCCATTATCTTAGCACCACAGCTACAGCCAATACGGTCTGCTCCTGCAGCAATCATTTCCTCAAAGGTCTTTTTATCTCTAATACCACCAGCAGCCTTGACTAAACAAGCATCTCCTACGGTCTTTTTCATTAAAGCAACATCAGCTACTGTAGCTCCACCAGTACCAAAGCCTGTTGAGGTTTTAACAAAATTAGCCTTTGCCTTAACAGAAGCCTTGCATGCTTCTACCTTCTCCTCCTCTGTTAAATAACAGCATTCTATAATAACCTTAACTAAAACACCATTTGCAGCATCAACAACAGCCTTGATGTCCTCATAAACATACTCCCAATTATGAGCTTTAGCCATGCCAAGATTGATTACCATATCAATTTCATCAGCTCCATCGGCAATAGCCTTAGTTGTTTCATAGGCCTTAACCTCACTAGGAGTAGCTCCTAGAGGAAAGCCTACCACTGTACAGGTTAACACACCTGTATCTGTAAGTAGCTTATGAGCTAAGCTTACATTACTTGGATTGACACATACAGAGGCAAATTGATATTGATTTGCTTCATTACAAAGCTTAAGGATATCATCATAGGTTGCTGTAGCCTTTAGATTTGTATGGTCAATATACTTTGATTTTTCCATTTTTTTCTTTCCTTTCTTTTTTTATATATCTAAAATATTTTTTAGCTTAATTTCTTTAAGCTCCACAGTAAGAGGAGCAAATTTGGACTTAATAATGATTTTTCTAAGCTTACCAATAGATTTAGAATCTACCATTTTTATATTTCCATAGCCGTCTAAAATTTTAAGTAGTTTCTCTGCTTTAACAATCAACTCCTGCATTGCTACATATTTTGGATTTTTGGCATCCTTAAAAAATAGGATATCCACACCAGGGGGAATAATAAATGGATTCTCTCCATCCCAAGACATGCAAACAAAAGCGGTTCTAGATTTATCCGTTCTCATAAAAAAATAATCAGAAATTTGAACCTTATTTTTATCTAAAAGAACCTCTAGCTTTGGCTTTCTTAAAATATAATTATAAATCTGTGATAATAATGCAGAATCAATTCTACTAAAAGAAGCTATTTCCTCTTCATTCTTATTTTTATAGGCATTCTTCCAAATGTCAAATGTTTTAGCTAAGGTGTTTTTTCTAAAGGTAACTACATCCTCATAGGATTCATTATAAACTGAAAATTTAAACATCTTTGCAATTTCATCTGCAATATCTAAAATGAGTTCTACAAAGTAGGTAGGAAGCTTTATATCAAATTCTACTCTAAAATTGACATCATAATATTTAGGATTCAATCGTTCTAGGTGGGGGATAGCACTTTTATTTGAAATGATAAAGTAGGCATCGAAATCTAAAATGGGATGATGGAAGGTGTATTTTCTATTTTCGCCGTTTTTTTCTAACGTAATATTGGGATTTGCCTGAAAATAGGTTAACAAATCTGTTCGATCAAAAACACGAGTTCCCTCCTTCAAATAATAGAATTTAAATAACATGCACTTCACCACCATATCTATCTACATTATTTTACCATTTTTAGATAGGATTGTCAAAATAAACAAAGGAAAATGCCTATAGAAATAGGCAAATTCATTTATTTATGTTCTATAATTCTTTGGCATCTAGGGCATAGTCCATTAGAATTAATACTTGGAACAATCATCCAGCAACGTTCACAGGTTTCACCTAATGCCTTTTCTACCAATACATTAAATGTGTCTCCATCCTTTAATTCTAGTTGTGAAACAATGAGAAGCTGTGCCAAATCAGAATTTAAGTCTGTAAACAATTTTTTCGCTTTAGAATCTAAAGTTATTGTAAGCTTAGCATTAAAACTCTTTCCAATTACCTTAGAAGCGCGCGCTTCTTCTAAAGCCTTTAAAATTTCATCACGATACTTCATAAAGGAATCAAAATCTGCTTCTAGTTGTTCATCAACTTCTACTTCCATTGGCATATCTGTCAAATAGATGTCCTCTTCAGCCTTATAAGGTAATAAATCATAGGCCTCACTCATAGTATGTGGTATGATTGGCGAAAGCAGCTTTAACAATGCTTCTAGGATTTCATAGAATACAGTTTGACAGGACAACCTCTTTTTACTTAAAGGAGATTCAATATATAAAATATCCTTTGTAAAATCTAAATAAAATGCCGATAATGTGTTTGCAATGTAGGTATTTGTTGCCCGATAAACCTCTCCAAAATCAAAATTATCATAATGATTTTTTATTTCTTTGATAAATCTTTGTAGCTTAATATGCATATATTTATCAACATTTGTAAGCTCCTCATAGGATAAAGCATCCTTAGGGTTGAAATCTGAGGTATTGGCCATGAGGAAGCGTAATGTATTTCGAATCTTACGGTAGGATTCTGATACCTGCTTTAAGATATCCTTAGATAAAGGCATATCTGCTCGATATTCTATAGAGGCAACCCATAGTCTCAAAATATCAGCCCCATATTCATTGCAGGTTTTAATAGGATCAACCGTATTTCCTAAGGATTTAGACATCTTTCGTCCCTCACCATCCAAGGTAAAGCCATGAGAAACTACAGTTTTAAATGGAGCCTTTCCTGTTGTAGCAACTCCCGTTATTAAGGAAGCATTAAACCAACCACGGTATTGATCTGAGCCTTCTAAATACAAATCCGCTGGATAGGATAAGCCTCTTCTATTTAATAGCATATAGGAAGAACCACTATCAAACCATACATCCATAATATCCTTTTCTTTTGTAAATAATCCATTAGGACTTCCAGGATGAGTAAATCCCTTAGGAAGTAAATCCTTCGCTTCCTTTTCAAACCAAATATTAGAGCCATAGGTTCCAAATAAATCAGCAATATGAGCAAAAACCTTTTGATCTAAAACAGGTTCTCCATTTTCAGCATAGAAAATAGGAATAGGAACACCCCAAGCACGTTGTCTTGAAATACACCAATCATGACGATCCTTAATCATATTTGCCAAACGAATTTCTCCCCATTTAGGATTCCAATTGGTATCTGAAATGGCTTTTAATATCTCTTCCTTAATAGGATCAATAGAGGCAAACCATTGTGGTGTTGCCCTAAAAATTACTGGCTTATGCGTACGCCAGTCATGTGGATAGCTATGAACAATTTTTACTGTCTTTAATAGACAACCACAGGCATCCATATCCTCCATAACCTTTGTATTACATTCTTGATAAAATAATCCCTCATATTGTCCTGCTTCTTTAGTCATATACCCACGATAGTCAACAGGACAAAGAATGTCGAGACCATAGGTTTTACCAACCATATAATCATCTTCTCCATGTCCTGGAGCTATATGGACTAGTCCTGATCCATCTGAGGTTGAAACATAATCTCCTAAGATACAAGGTGAAATGCGATCATATAAGGGATGCTTATAAGTAAGCCCCTCTAGATCTGTTCCCTTATATTTATTTAAAATGGTAACTTCGCCTAATTCTAATAGTTCTGTAAGGCGGTCTTTTAACTCTAATCCAAAAATTAATTTTCCCTTTGCAGTATCTGCCAAGACATAGTCTATACTTGGTCCAGCACATACAGCCAAGTTAGCAGGAAGCGTCCATGGTGTAGTAGTCCAAACTAAAAAGGCTGCATCTTCTAAATCCTTTTGACCAACAATTGGAAGTTTAAAATAAATAGAAAAATCCTCTTTATCCTGATATTCAATCTCAGCCTCAGCTAAGGCTGATTCACTAGAATAAGACCAATATACTGGCTTTAATCCCTTATATATTAATCCCTTTTCTGCCATTTTCGCAAAAATTAATATCTGATCCTTTTCAAAATCATGCTGCAGAGTAATATAAGGATGATCATAGTCACCCAATACTCCTAGCCTTAAAAATCCTACTTTTTGACGTTCTACCTGCTTATAAGCATATTCTTCGCATAGCTTTCTAAAATCTGCTATACTCATTTCCTTACGTTTTACACCTGATTTTTGCAGCTGATTTTCAATAGGTAATCCATGCGTATCCCAGCCTGGAATATAAACAGATTTAAATCCATTCATATTTTTATAGCGTACAACAAAATCCTTTAATATTTTATTTAGGGAATGCCCTAGATGTATATCTCCATTTGCATATGGTGGTCCATCATGCAAGGTATATTCTCTTTTGTTTTCATTCTTTTTCAAAACCTTTTCATATAAATGCATTGCATACCATTTCTTTTGAATGTTAGGCTCTTTTGTATTTAAATTTCCTCTCATTTCAAAATCTGTTTTTCCCATAAATAAGGTATCTTTATAATCCATACTTCTCTTCCTCCTAATAAAAAATAAAAAAAGCATCCTAAATCAAAGGACGCTAAAAAATACGTGGTACCACCCTTGTTCATAAAATAGAAATTCTATTCTATGCACTCCTTTCTCTTTAACGCAGAGACAACTCGAATACACTTTTCATGTATCATCTCCATTAGTGATCTAGATTATATGCTTCTATTATGTTCCACCAAACCATAACTCTCTAAAACTGCATGTCATAATCTCGTCTAATATCCTAGAATTTTCATTTAATATGATACTATACTTTTTTAAAAAAGTAAATAGCTATCCTTTTGTTTTTTAAAAATTAAAAAAGTGAGTCAAAGAGAATAATAGAAACTCTGACACAATTCGTCTAACCACATTCTATTTTAAATAAAAAAAGTGAAAAGTTTTTTAATATAATACAATAAAATAAATATTGTCAACTTGATTTCATTAGTTAAAATTAAATAATGAAAATAATAAAAATAAAAAATGTATATAAAATAGTATTAATCCTGAGTATCCAATGTGATTTCAGGAGATATAATCTCATTAATAATATTTCATATTTTACCAATTTAATTATATCAATATATATTCCAAATCATCAAAATTCCTATTTAGAACAAATTACACTTGATTTTAAAGAAGTTCTCGCATATAATATAAGTGTCGAAAGACATGATGAACGAATAAGGTATAACAGAAAAGGACTAGTTGGTAGCTAGTCCTTTTCCTCATTTTAGGGAATAATGAACGAATAAGATATAGTGTTACTTCTTGTTAGAAGAGCCACCATCCTTGATAATGATAATTAAAATGATTATCACAACAAGGATGACCAGATATTCCATCTGGATTACCTCCTTACACGTTCATCGTTCCCTCCGAACGTTTAAAGTTCATTGTTCATTACTCCTTTAAAATGTTCCACCTTCATTAAGATGAGTTTTTAATAGTAACATATATCAAAATTAAATTCAAGCAATTATTTGTAACACTTAATTTACAAAACATGGATGTTCTCTGTCATACAAACAACTAAAAGACTTAGTTATATCTAGACCTTTACCATAATCAGGATTAGGCATTACGAATTTGTAGTACCTCTTATTTTTAGATATAAAAATCCACTTGGAATTTTTTATACTATGATTTTCACGATAACCTGTAGCCATAAGGATTTTTTTCATTTCAAAGCTTGGTATACTATTTTTAATAATGTTTATCCAATTTGTATTTAGAAATAAATTATAAAAAATAAAAAAGGCTACCAACTGATATGATACCTCTAAAGTAGACAAATAAAATAATTAAAAGAAAACAATCCCCTAGGGGATTCGCGACCTTGAAATTATAAAGTTTACTTTGGAGGTATTTTATTATGGGACGAAAAGCAAAATAT